>Ga0209337_1000128_pt1 | contig 61600 bp, 74 predicted proteins | sample LinPmetageLP53_FD_184044 | JGI IMG/M metagenome (GOLD analysis project Ga0209337, IMG submission 184044) | Marine viral communities from the Pacific Ocean - LP-53 (SPAdes) (version 2) | ecosystem: Environmental > Aquatic > Marine > Oceanic | place: Pacific Ocean | collected 2010-02-08
TCTTCGTCACCATACATTTGAATAGGGTGCGCTGAACGGTTTCGCATTCGTGAGTCCTTATGTGCGAGGAACACACCCGACCCGTCATCTACTTCATTGAATCCGAGGGTAGCGTTGGCTGATACCAAGCGAGATGCGCCGAAGTAGTAGGTGTTGAGGTTGTTCTGTGCCTCACTACGATTGTATGCCACGCTCGCTGTGCTGTCAGCATCTCCCGAATCACCGAGTTCCCATGTGGGGATTTGCTGGTCGAGTGATGAGAAGTAGTCCTGTGCGCTTAACTTGATTGTCGGGGTGCGCTCTACTGCTCCCATAGAATAATTAAGAGAGTTGATTGACCCTCGCCATAGTGGTCGGTCAATGTTATCTCGGAACATTAGAAGAGACCAGTCGGCATATGATGAAGCATTGAAGAACTCAAGCAACTTTAACTGTGCATCGTCGTCAATTAAAGTGAGATTTAGAGTAGATACAGCATTCACCGAGGTGTTATATGCCATAGAGACCGCTGGAGGCATCTCTAAGCCGCTTGGATAGTCGTTAAGGGGTCTTACCAGCCCCACACGGTCAATGAGCACAGCGGCCTTCTTAGAGCAACTTTTAGCCTGTATCATCCAACCATACATGTCGGAGGCTGTGAAGTTGGTTCCGTCAGCCTTTGTAGTCATGGCTTGGTTTGTCGCTACGGCAGTGCCGTTTTTGTAGAGAGTGTAGCGATTGTTCGTATAGTCAATCACGAAGTCGTAGTCATCCCAAAGAGAAGCAACCGTAGGTGGACTGGCATATGATGATGAGTCGGTTTCTTGGTATGCCACAGGAGTAATTTCTAATTCTATTGCGGCTCGTGAGTAGCCAGTGTCGCCCGATGCCGCACTGGTAAATGCAGTTCCCTCGCAACCAATACTCAATTTAAATCGAGCGGCTGATGTATCAACAGCGCATGCGTGCACACGCATAGTAAATATGTCTCCGTCGCCTTTTGAGTTAAGGCTACCGTCGAATGAGAGAACTGGTGCGTAACTGGCCGAGGTCATGTAGACTTCACTTACTAAGAATGGTTTGCCAGCGGGAGACTCAATAGGATAAAGATACGCCTTTGGTGCGCTGTTGGTGTAGGCATTGTTAAACAAAACCTCTCCCGAATACACACCTGCGAGGTGAGTTCTTACGACGGTAGTTGGTGCTGATACACCAGTAGGTATTCCAGCGGTAGAGTGTAGTTCACTTGTAGCACCTGCGTCGTAGTCGGGAGTCTTTGAGGTTGCTCTACCGTAGGAACTGTCGTTGGTTCCCACAGCGGAGTAGTAGCGACTGGCTGTGTTGTAGCCGTATGAGAATAGGAGATATGCGTCTTTGGCATCGGCGGCTTTGTATGCCTGTCCGAGTATGCCTGTTCCGCCGTCGAATCGCTGGCGGTTCGCATTTGTTAATGAGTCGGGATATTGCAGTTGAGCAGTTCCCTCGTATGTTCCGGCGTTGCGTCGGTTTTGGTCGTATGCCAACCACTCATTGATACCGCCGTTATGCTTGTATTGGTCGGCTGTGGCTATGGCGGCATTGTTGAACCTGCCGCTGGCACCGTCGCCTCGCTCACACCATGCGTAGGTGTAGCGTGTGTTTAGATTGGCCCACCCATTGATAGGGTTGCCGTGATGACTCTTTGCTGAGGACCATGTAGTTCCCTGTGTGTTTAGGTCATCGGGGAGTGCACGAGCACCGATGAAGTCGTCGTAATAGCCAGCCATCCAAAAGGTCAATCGTCGGTCTACATCTCGCATCTACTTCACCTATTACTATTACTGTCCTCTACCTGCGAGAACTTCATTTACTATTCCTGTTATTCTATGTGCCGCTTCTTGTTCGTTAAAGAAGCCGTGAAAGTTCGTCGTCATTATGACTTCATTCTTATGGTATAAAGTGCCGACCCCTTGTTTCACTACTGTTCGATAAAGTGAGCCGGTGACATTCCCATACTTACCACCAAAGAACAACTCTTCACGAGCACCGGAGAAGTTGTAAATCTCATCGGTCAAGTTCTTTATGTCATCGGAGGCACTACTCATAGCACCATTGGTAATTTCTATTTGTTCTCCTAATGCCGCTTGAGCATATGCTTGAATCTCGGTAGTATTTACCAACTTATTCATGTTTCGTAAATGTTCGGTTATTTTGTCATTATTAAAATAGTCTTCGGCCATATTCATTTGTTCGGCGGTTAATTTATTTTCTTGTTCCATGTATTGAATAATAGTGTTAAGGTTTCTTAGGGCCGCTCCTTCGGCGGCATATCCGAATGAGTCATCAAAATCCATACCAAATCTATTTATGTCATCAAATAATTCTTGTCCGGCACTTATGTCAAAAGCATCACTCATGCCTCTTCTAAATCTCTTATAGGTGCTTGTTAATTCACCTCGTGCATCTCGTGCAGATTCACCAAATAATTCATCATTTAATGTGTTCTGTGCTAAATCAACAGTGGACTTGACGATATTAAGATAGGTAAGTGCATTCTGTATCTGTTGGTTTTGTTCGGTAGTGAACTTACCCATGTTATTATTGAGAATTGAAATCATAGAGTCTATGTCGGCTCCGTTGTCAAGCATCTCACCGGTAGACATATTATCAATACCAAGAACTTTAGCGAGAGTATCGTCGCCAATTATTTCTTTTTCTCTTGAGATTGACCCCATCACATTCTCGAACTCAAGAGCCTCAGCATTTAATTTGTCTAATTGCTTTTGCGATTTTTCGGCCTGCTTATGAACATAATACATGCCTCCGGCGAGGAGGGCGAGCGGAGCAACCATAGCACCAAGAGTAAGAGTAGTAGAAACAGCGGCGGCATTAGTCAATTTCATACTCGCCGCTAATTGCATTTGCCTTTTGCTGGCTGTGCCTGCTATAATAGCGTTCCTTGTTTGAGCAACACTCATAGTAATAATTTGACCTGCGGCAGTGGCGGCTTGTTTTCCAGCCACAGCGACATTCCCAGCCATAAACGCCATTGATGCGGCGGCACCTGCCGGCCCACCAATTATTCCACCAAGCAACCCTATACTGCTTTGCATAGCAAATCCAAGTTGACGGAAAGCCATGCTTTTATCTTTGGCAAATTGAAGTTGCTCTTTATCATGGTCGGGTTTGTATTTTGCGACTATCTTCGCCTGCACATCGGACAATTCTTTTTCTTCCTGTGTTAAAATCTCAGTTAATGCTATTGCGGCTTTTTTCTTTTCGTTTTCCCCTTCTCGCTCATTAGCGACTTTTTTAATTAACGGGGCTATTTTTGCCATTATATCAGCATCTAATTCATAGAGGGGAATTAGTTCTTGTGTTGTTCCTTGTAGGTGCCCCTCAACAGCCGAAAGAGCGTTCTTTACACTTGTCACTCTTCGTGTTGATTCGACTAAATCCTGTTGAGCGAGGTGGACTGTGCTCGTGACTCTTGTTGTTTGAATCATCTCGCCTTGAACTTGTTGCATAGCCCTTGTAAATAAATCGGCTTCATAAGCACTAAAGGTTTCTATTTCACCATTGAACTTCTTTTGTTCCATAGCGGCGAGACCCGTCATGTCGGCGTAATTTTTGTAGATTTGCTCTTGATTCGCCATTCCATGACTCATATCCAGTAACTCTTTATTGCTTTTAGCACTTTTTAATTGTTCTTCGCTAAATGCCTCTCTAAATGCGAAACCAGCATCTTTAGCCATATGCCGCATACGATTCATTACCACTTCTCTTTCTCTATCACCGAATAGGATGCCCTGTCTACCTGCTATCATTTTGTCAGCGTCACCATAGGTCATGCCTATGTGGTCCATTTGATTTAATCCTTTAGCCCTGTAATTTTCATTAGCGGCCTTGAGGTCTTGTAGAAGTGCGTGTTCCTCTCGCAACAAATTATGCCGCTCCTCAATCTCAAGAATCTCCTCGTGAGTTAATCGCTTGGCCGCATCAAGGTCAGCGAGATACTGCCGCATCATGGCGTCTTGAGTTGCTGATTTTTCACTATATAGGTTGTTGACTGTCTCCAGCATATTACTTTCAAAGGACTGCTCGTATGTCAGTCGAGCAAACCTTCTTTCAGCAATCCCTGCTTGAGCGTCATCCTCGACTGTCTGTAATTTTTTAGCCGCACTTAACTTTCTTTGTAGGGCGAAAGATTTTTCTTCGAGTGTGTTATATCTTTCTCCGTGATGCTCCATTAGGATGAATAGGTCTTTTTGGCCCCGCAACTCGTGCGAGATAACTTGTTCAGCAAATCTCCGCTCCTGTGCGTGCATGTTGATTTTCTGTTGAATAAATTGTAACCCCGATAAAAGGTCTCGCTGTGTTGCGGTTGCTCGCATATTATATTCTTGATAATTTGCCGCTTTGCTGTGTAGGTGTTCGTTGGCAACGAGGATGCCGTTGAGTTGTCGCTGGACCGATGTGAACATCTCGAAACCAATACCGAGAGATTGCGTAGCCAAACCTACTTTGATAAAGCCACCCATTACCCCCATAGTTCCCTTTAGTCTACCAAGAACTACGCCGAGATTACCCAATGAATCACTCAAAGTCTCAGTCATTTGGAGGTAGTCATTTTGAACTTCGACTTGTCCACGCATGAACGGTGTAAGTCCTTCTCCAATCTTAGCACGCAGGTTCTCATTTTCTACCTGCGCTTTCTTTAACAAGTTGACTTCTTCGGACAACGCCTTATTTGCCTGCCCCAATGCCGAGTCAAAACCTGCCGCACCATCAGTGGCGAGTTGCATTGTTCGCTCGTAGTTCTCCATCAACTTGATGAAACGGACATAGTGCCGGTTGCCAGCAATCGTTTGTGCGATAGCCTGCTTTTCAGCACCCTCTAATTCACTCCAGCCTTTTTCGCTGAGTTCTGTAAGGACTGCCTGCATGGTTTTCATGTTGTCGTTGCTATCAGTCAACTCAAAGCCCATAGCCTCGATTTGAGTTCGTGCGCCGGAGATGTCACCACCAAGACGAGCATACATCATACGGAGGGCACGACCAGCAGTTCCTTGTTCTTCACCTGCTTCGAGTAGAGTTGCGGATGCCGCCGCCATGAACTCGAATGAATCACCGACCAACTCACCCTGTGCGGCGAATGTGCCCATGACCCGAACCAAGTCGCCTTCAAGAGCAACCGAGCGGTTCGCAATAGTGTTCAGTGCGTCGAGGGCCTTAGCACCTTCACGAACAAGCACATTTTGTTGCTCTTGTAAAGATAAACGAAGGAACGATTCACGGTTCATTTCACCAAAGAGCATACCTGTCTGTTGGTGTAGTTGAATAATGCCACGCTGTGCTTCTTCGGCGTTAAGGTCGGAGATTTCAGCCAAAGTCAGCGCCAACTTTTGAAGTGTTTGCACATTCCCTCTACCAATTAAATTAGCAACTTGGGCGGCACGAGAGCCTGCGGCTAAAGCCTCAACTCCAGTCTGTGCGAACTCCTGTCCGAGTTCCATGACACTATCACGCATAGCCTCCATTTCGGGCAGTGTTCCAAAGAACTTCTCGAACTCGACTGCGGCTAAACCGAGAGCCTCTTGTAGAGGACCGAGTTCGTCGGTGATTTGATTTATGCCTTGACTTAAGCCTTCTATTGGTTTGAGGATAGCCTCGAATGTATCGAGAGACACAGCCTTCATAACTGTGTTGATGGAGCGATAATCCTTAATCAACTTCTCGGCGTTGAATTGCGCCACGATGTTGAAAAAGACTTGGGATGCTCCGATTCGTGTCATGTATTCACCTCCTCTATTCTTTCACAGGTATGCCCCGTTGTTTTAATAATGCGATTGCATCACTGTCGGATATGGTCGCACGCTTTTGTCGTCGTTGCTTTCTACGAGCCTCCATAGAAGCACCATCATTAGAGGATGATTGGCTTTCTTGGATTTGCTCATGGATAGTATTTAGACATGCGAGGTCATATTCTAATCGGTTCATCCCTCCCTTCTTGGCATACTTATCGAGTAAGTCCGAGGGGAGAACGCCTTTATAGGAGGAGCAAAGTGCGGGTGCTACTTTACTCAAGAGTCCAAAGGGACTGCTCCCTCCGGCTCATCGTCTGTTCCACGGACAAAATCGAAAATATCCATGAGAGTATCACGGTCGATGAGATTAAGGTCTGTCTCATCCATAAGACAAGGAGGAACAAGGTCACGGATTTGGTCTTCCATAGCCCCACCTACGCTTTCAAGTTCAACGAGGAACTCTTCTTGTTGTTCTTCGGTCCATTCCAAGTTGTTCGGGCCAAAATGCCGGAACTTTCGGAATGTTTTTGCGAGCATGGTTTCATACTTCAAGCGTTCCATACCGGATGCTTGTCGAACCCACACTTTCTTGCTACCTATTTCAAATTGTTTCTTTAACACTGTCATCTTTCTTCACTTCACTTTTCTTTGCTTTACTTGTCTTTTTCTTAGCAGGTGCTTTCTTCTTTGGCACTACTTTCTTTTCGACCACTGGTTCGGGTGCTTCGACCCTTGTATCAACTACGGGGAGGATGCCCAACTTAGGCTTTGTTCCTTTTCGTAGTGCGGAGAGTTCTTGTCCTTTAATTGGTTTGTTATTCTTCATTCTTAATCACCTCATTGGTCTTCAAAGAGTATGTATGCAGTGACTCTATTTGGGTTTTGAGCATTACGCAAATATACAACATTGTATAAATTGTCGCCCGTAGCGAGATTTGCTCTAAGATATACTTGAACAGCGGCGGCAATAGTTGTTATCTCACCGGATATAGTGTGAGTTGTTAACTTTGTTGGGTCATTGACTGGCAATTAAATCACCTCAAGCCTGTGAATACTTAATACCAGTAGCGAGGGCAGAGGATGGGTCATCAAGTGCTAAAACCGTTTGGCACATTACGCCAGTTGTAACATCTACCAAAGCGACAAATGACATTGTAAGAGTAGAGGTATCTCGACCCGAAACATTTGACTGTGGTGCCTCCCATCGGACCTTTTGAATAGCGATTTGAAGACTTTGATTGCCGTTATTGAAATCCAATCGAACTGCTGGGTGAGAGGTAGCACCGTCAAAGATTTTACCACCTGTTGATAGTGCGGTTTCGTAGTCGGGTGTGTTGGATTCGGACACTGAATCTTGAGAAGTAGAGAACTCGACTGTTCCTGTAATCTCTCGCATCTGTGGTTGAGGCTGTCGGCGGTAGGTTCGGCTACCGATTGAACAAGCCGCATCAGTGTCAAGATTCATGTTGAACTCAAGACTGATTGACTTAACATTAAGGGAGGTAGTAGAAGCGACCCCATCATCGGAAAAATTAACTGTTCCTTCGGCAAAGTGAAATCCGTCAAGTGCGGCACCACCGAAGGTAGGTGTAACAAGAGGGGACAATGCCGATTCGGATTTACCGGTAAAGTCAGCGGAGATTGTTGCGTATTCTCCGTGGGATGCGGAGATTGAAAGAGATTGAAGGCACATACCAGTGTATGTGTGCTCCTTTTCTTCTCTACCAACTTCGATAGTAAATGAAGGAAGTATAAGTCCACTCACCTCTTTCCATGTGTGAGTAAAAGACGACACAGTGTAGCCAGTTGCCGCAGGGCTTGTTGACGCAGTTAAGACTGTGCCGTCATCCGCATACTCATCTCCATACAAAGCGTATAATAAAAGACCGAGTGTGTCGTCGGGTTGCATAACAAGGTTAAGTCCACCCTCGGAGTATTCTTTGCCATTGACCGACTTAGCGGCACCATAGCGAGACATGTCAGCACGAGTCATTAAGTCAAAGTTGTATGCGAGTGATTCGTCGTCAACTTCTCCAAATATAGCATTGGAGGCGGTCATAGCCGACTTTATTCCATACGAGCGTGTGCCATTTATGGTAGTGTGTTCGGGAGTAATACTTACATATCGGTTTACAAAATTAGATGTCATATAGATTCACCTTAGTAGTGGCTACGAGTGGGCCGACACTTAAGGGTTTCACCGATGTAGCATATTTAGGCGACGCATATAGGTGACTTCGAGCCGGTGAACACATACCACTTCGTCGTTATCCATCTTGGTATCAAAGTTGATTTCATAGTTAGTAAGACTGTCTGTATTACCTTTCAGTCCAGTGTTCGTGTAGAGTTCATCGAAGCAATCTCCAGCAATCTCTAAGCCCATGCGGTAAGCATTTTTGTAATCAGTTCCCCTTGTCGTAATAAAGATAATGACTGTATAGTTCTGCTCGATACGAGTGCCACCAAGACTGGTAAAGTCGGGCGAGTCCAACTTACGGAGAATGACATGAACCGAAGGTTGGGGGATGCGTGAAATCATTTGAGATGAGATGTCATATCCGTATAGAATTGATGCGTCACCAACTTGATTCTTGAGATAGAATCTCTTACTGTTTTGTAGTAGTTCTACGATTGACAGGGCCATACGCATAAGACTATCAGTGACGAATGGGGAGGTCGATAGTTCGTCGGGACTGTATGCGCCAAATGTTGAAACATAAACATTGTTCCATAGCACTGTGCCGCTGTCGTTGCCCCACTTGATTGTCTTACTGGAGCCACTCGCTCCGGTAACTTGTAGATAATTTACCACGCCTGTGTCGTCTTCGATAATCTCTCGGCAATACATAGTGGCTACACCTGCCGAGGTAAGAGTCAAGCGAATCATAATAGGCACTGAATCAAATGAATCGGCCTGCCCCAAATCAAGGTCTGTTTTAGTTACTGTGGTGGCACCTACTAACTTTAGGGTCTGTAAGTCACCTGCGGCTTTTACCTGTGCTTTATGGGTGCCGTTGTCAAGTTCCATGAGAACTGTATTATCGGTAGGTGTGCTCGTAAACTTAAAGCACGCTACTATCGTGTAGTCATTGGTAGTAGGAGTAACGGCCCAGTATTGACCGCTACCAGCGTTGGCGATTTGCCAAGCCCCTCCAACGGCTGAACCATCGGAACCTGTGCCTGTGAGAGTAAATGATGTGTTGTCCTGTCCGAACTCCGTAAGAGAAGACGGGTCTCCTCCATTCATCCGGCTGGTCCAGTATTCTGTTGTTGTTGCTATGCTCATGCGTATGCCTCCTCTAATGCTCTTTTGATACGGGCCTCAATTTTAGGAGCGGCTCTATCACGAGTCTTACTCAACCAGTCCATAGGCTCAAATCCTTCGTGAACCATATTACCTGTTGTCTTAGCGTTGATGAATCCTCCACCAATAGCACCCCAAGATGTTGAGTTCTTAATAGTCTTGAATGTAAATCCATACTCAAAAGGTCGCACTCCGTATTCAAGGATAGCGGCTAATTTACCACCACGAGTTCCTTCAACACCACCGTTGTCTATTGGGTCGGAACCAAAGCGAACTTCGGCTTCGTTATTTGCATTATTACCTACTTCTACTATGAGTGAGTCGGCAACTATGCCAGCCATAGCCCTCAACTTCGGACCTGCATCACGGATTAACTCGCTTTGCGTTTGACTTACTTCTTCTCGTAGGACTTCTTTAATCGCTCTCGCCATAATCTCGCCTGATGTTTTTTCCATTCTCTTCGACATCGAATTAAATGGGGCATCGGACATTTTAAAATGAACGGATGCAAAGTCCGTTGTCATGTCAATGTTAAGACCGACCATATCAAGACACCGTTCCTAAGTGTGCAAGCCGTAGGAGTTCCCCAACCCCTCGCATTCTTAGGATGTTGGACCGAACAGGGTCAGCACCGGCTTGATGAAATGCTGATTCATCTTCAAGATAAATAGATGCGGATAGGTCAGCGCATATCTCTTTGAGGACTGCGGCCATGTTACCAGTAGCACCAGTTGGTGCGGCTCTACCGTAGTCACGAAACTCTTGGTCTATTTGAATAGTGGCTCGACTCACTGCGCTTGTAATGCGAGTAGCCGCTCTTGCTTTCTGTGCTGAGTCAAGTCCGAGGCGGATTGCTACATCAGTGTTGGTGCAGTATGTCATTACATGACCCCCTGCACATCAACACCAAAGGAAGCGAACAGGGCGATAGCGGCGTATTTAATGTATTTAGCCATAGTCGATAACTCAAGAACTGCTTGTTCAAGTAGACGAACTCGGTCGTCTAATTCATCGAGTCTGTCATCTTCACTCCTTGACATCTTCAATCACCTTCTTTGCTTCTTCGAGTCGGGAGATAAGGTCAGCCTTTGTCCCATCAACTGCGAGGCCGTTGTCGTTGGCAAGCGCAATCAACTCAGCCTTTTTCATTTTCTTAATGGAGGATAGCGAAGGTAAATCTTCGACAATATCTTTCAGGTCTTCGGCCAAGTCAAGAACTTCGTCAAGAGTAATCTTTCCGTCAGCCATCAATTTTTTGTATGCTTTGTAGCCAGCCAGTCCAAGACCGACGGCGATAGCGGCAATTAGTATAATCATTTCAATGTCCATGTATCTCATTCCTTATATTCAATTTGCTTCACAGCGGATGTCGGGATGAACGAAAACGGCTTGGATTCGCCTACCCTATATACTGCGTAGCCGTGGTCCGTCTTTTCAATGTTCACATTTGTATAACATCTTTCGGGCGGGATATAGATTATTTTTCCTTTTCTTTTATCGTTCATATTTAACTCTCCAAGAATGCTTTGATTTCATCGGAACTCCATGCTGGTAATCCGACAGGCCAATTTGAGCCTAAATGGTATTGCCCCCTAAAGTAATTGAAGCAGGTATCGTCATCCATAAACGACCAATCTTCATCGGGGAATCTTGTTTCTAATTTTTCTTTTATTGTTGTCATCAAGCATCACCTAATCTAATTACTTTTACTGATGTTCGGTAGTCGTTATATGAGGCGAGGTAATACCCACACCCATTAAGATAAGCGGAAAAATAAATGTTCACTGCCGAACCGCCGGTTCTAATTTTTGCTGTTGTTTGGTGATTGTATTTTACCTGCACACCATTTATTCTAAATACTTCTCTCGTAGTAGCATAGCGTCTATCCCCACTATTGTTTGTTGATATTTCAACAAAAGAATCAATGTTGGCGGCACCTGTTCCGTGTCCGAAAATATCAGTCGAAAACCATACATCGTAAATACCATTAGCGGCTAAAGTAAGGTAGCCATCGGAGTGTAATACAATACTTGTATGGTCGCTTGATGTAGTCGCTTGAGTCCAATAATTCGTATCGGCTAAATCCGCAACCCATCTTGTGTTGCTGTTAAAGTCATTGCTTGAGGATGTTGAGGGGTTGTGATTAACCATACGCCACTCTCCGAACTCCAATGCGCTACCTCCACCACTCATAGCGGCCCAAGTTAAACCACCGGTCGCTCCACTTTGCGCTGTGAGTGCGTAGCCGTTGGTGGGACTGTTTGATACCTTGAGGTTTGCCTCATCTACTACATCGTCAGCAATAGTTAAAGCGGTTGCCCCTGTAACTTCGCCACTGTGTGTAGCGTTGGTAACTTTTGCTGTGTTGGCGGCAACATCTGTTGCTATGTCTATACCATCAACTGTGCCTCCTACTGCTATGCTACCTGCTACGGTTATGTCGGTTGAGCCATTGGCAACAGTAATTGCTGTTGTTCCACCAGAAGCACTTGTTCCTGTTCCGAGATACAACCCGTCGTTGTAGGCGAATACTTGACCCCCACCATCAACCAAAATTGGTTTGCTAAAATAAAATTGGTCGGCATCTGTATAAATATGAGCATACGCACCGGAGTTGCGGCCAATTTGGATATTGCCTCTATTAGTCTGTATTTGAAACATATTGCTTGAGCCACCCGACTCACCGATGCGAACTTTGTCGTCGGTGGCAGGGTCGGCGGGTATAGCGTTAAGGGTGATTGTCGTTGCCTCAATCTCGCCGGTCATCGTTCCTCCGGCTTTTGGTAAAGCACCATCAACTTTAGCGAGCGTTGCGTTGGCTAATTTGTCGTCATTAACTGAGTCATTAGCAATAGTAGCGGCCACTGAACCGGAGCCACTGGCGGTTACATCTCCTGTAAGAGCAGTAATTCCACTACCGCCACCACCACCTACTTCGCTTGACCCAAAGTATAATTTGTTTGAGTCGCCACTGTTCACCCATATTGTTTTTGCTGGATTAGCGGATGATGGATTAGCACCAACAGCGGTGAACTCCATACCTGTCGGGTCAATAAGACCGGTAACAGTTAATTTACCATCAACAAGTAGTGTCGATGTAGCGGAGGTCCATAGCAGTTTTTCGTTGGAGGTGAATGTGCCTCCGGCGTTTGATAGTTGCACCCTACCCACTGGGCCATCGGAGGGAGTAATCGGGAATGTATCGGACATAAGTGAGACATATACTCCGTCGGATAATTGAGAGAAGTTCCATGACCCTTTGATGACTGGCCTACGGACAGAACAAATAGTGCTTGTTGCCCCACTACCTGCTGTGATGTGGCCCTTGAGAACTGCGTCAGCCTCTACTGTGAGACTGTTGACTGATAGAGTGCGATTGTTTGGTATCAAGGCTTTGAACCCTGCCGTAGCGGGGGTGCGTAGAATAAGATTGTAGAACCTACAAACGAATGGTGCTGTGCCGAATGTAGTATCTCCTGTGACGGGGATAGTCCAGTCGGTAGCATTCATAGTAAATGCAAAGGTAGAAAATCCAGCATCAAATGTAGTTCCCCCAATAGCAAAGGTAGATGTGTTTAGAATCTCAAACACTTTAGTTGCGTTTAGAGTAGAGGTTTCTGTTGCACTACCCATTTGAAATGTAGATGCCGAGCCTATATTCATAGAGTAGAATGTAGCCGCACCATGAGTGGTAGAGGTAGGTATGCAGTATTCTGGATTAAAGTAGGATGTTCCGGCTGTTGTCATATTAGGGTATGGTCCATCATCGAACTTCATAGCACCTGTTCCGTTTGCCGAAGTATTGAATGTGTATGTAAGAATGTCTTGGTTTTCAATAACAGCGTTTTCACCGTTAAGAACATAGCGATTACCAGTGCCCGAAGGATAGCCGCCGCTTAGAGTAATGGTTTTATTTGAACCAGTAGAGTTTCTCATTGTTGTATCAAGTGTGAACTTACCAGTAGTTATATTTTCATTCATGGCTAATTTAATAGTGGCGAGAACTGTGACCGATTGCCCCGCTGATTCACTTTGCAGGGTTGATTGAGTAGTAGTAATTGTATTAGATGAAATAGCGGCAATATCAAAAGTTCCGTTGTTGGCGGCAGTGCTCGCTCCCGATACTACAATTTGCATACCAACTCTAAAACCTAAGTCGGCCCAGTTGGTATTAGCATGTGTTATAGTTTGCCCTGCTGTAAATGAAATAAGAGTAGATGTAGTAGTGGCGGTGTTATACCCACTGTATGTAGTAAATGCCCCAAGAGTAAGTGCTAAATCCCACAGACAGGTGGCATTACCTTTGTCAGCCGTTAATGTGTCGGGATGACCTATATGCACATTGTCACTTGAAGAAGGTATGCCGGCTGAACCCGACCCATTAGCCGCTGTGTTCCAAGCCGAAGCAGTATTGGCACTTGTAGAGCCACCATTTTGAACCCAGTATCTATCAGCCATTTAATCAACTCATACAAGGCGGGTCTTTGAATTACCAGTAGCAAAGGTTGCAGTTCCTAAGTCAGTAATCAAAGCCAGTGCCTCGTCAGCCCTTTGCTGAAAAGTCAATATCTGTTGTTGAAAACGCCTGTCATATACCCTTTGCTGGTCTTCACTATAATATGACGGGACAGTATCTATGAGTATGTTAAGGCAGTCAAGAGCGACCAACATTTTGATTGCTCCTTCTTTGAGGTCAGTGCTTGGTGCTTGACTCGCTCCGACTCCGTATGAAGTTCCACGAGCGACTTTATTTACCTCGTTGGTCCGAATTGAAATCATCTCGGTTATGGTGCCCTCATTCAAACCTCTCGGTCTGTTTAGGACATCTCGAATGTTGTCACTCGTCACTGCCATTATCTACACCTATTCCCCATCTGTCGTTAAAGTCTTTTGGAACATCAAGTAGAGTAGCACCTTTTGGTGCGTTAAGTTCTCTACCCATGATAAAGACCAAGCGGGTTTCGGCAATTAGTCGAGCAAATCTACTATTGGGAACCCAGTAAATGTTACCGAACTCAAGTAGATGGGCTGGATTATCCAGTCCCTTACGAGAAGGGGGGATAGCGAGTCTAAAGAGGTAGCCTTTGCCACCATCCCAAGTATCAAGTCGATGCTTTAATTCATCGAGACCTGCGCCTTTCGGCACTGGGATGTCTTTAGCCTTGAGTCTCTTTATGATTTGAGCCTTATTCAAGGAAAATCACCAGTAATCAAACGACTCCAGTGATTTTAAAGATACGATTGTTCTTGCCGGAGGCGGCACCATCTTGCATCTCGTGAATCACTGAACCCATGTATGAGGTGAGAAGCCATGAGAAGCCGACACCTTCAATTCGAGTAAGTTCTGTTTCGGTAAATCCGTCACCGTTGTATTGGAAAAACTCAGCAGTCTGTGCTCCACCAATCAAAAGGAGAGCGTCACTACCGATTGCTCCACCTGCACCGAAGTCACGGGTGTAGTAGACTGTCAAGTTAATCATGGTGTTCAAACGCTCTTGGAGAGATTGGAGAACATTCGTGTAAAGACGAGTGTTCAACATTTGAGCACGACATGATGCAGGGAGGATAAGAGCGAGTGGTTCGTTACCGGAAACACGAGCGTTCTCAAAGATTTTATCCATTCCAGTAAGAATGTCGAGTTCTTCATCAGCACCACCAGCACCCCAAGCCGCAGTAGCGGCGGCAGTTTGACCTGCACCAGCATGCAACTTAGCGAGGATGTGGTTGTCAATCAAATCGGCTCGTGCTTGCACGATTGCCATTTGTTGACGGTTCATGTTTTCCCATGTTTCGCCACGAAGTAGTGTGGAGTCAAGGAAAACACATCGGCCTTGTCCCTTTTCGAGTTTGACGGAGTAGTTTGCTGTTCCAATCTTGGTTGGGTCAACGACTGCGTTATCATCGAGAGGGTAGGTGAAGGTTCCTGTTGCACCGCTATACCAAGTAAAGGTAAGCCACGGCACAGTTCGGACACCAACGACTTGAGTTCCGACAGCAATCGTAGTAGATTGAAGTTGGATAAAGTCACGGAGGGTTTGTTCAAGCACTGCGTCGCCCTTTCCAAAAGGTCCAGTAGCGGCACTTACATTCAATAGTTGTTCTAAGGATTCGTTAGCCATATTATTCACTTCCATTTATTTTTATCATGCTTTCAGTCAGCCTCAAATGTGGGCACCTCGACAGAAGACAGGAATTAGGTCGCCAGCGGCAGGGGTAATGCCATCTTCACCGAAGTAATATCCGACGAAGGTAGCAGAGTTGGATGCTGTGGTGTGCACATGGCCGTCAGCCTCAGCAGTCTGTGAAACATACAATGCTTCTCCAGTTTTTAGAGCACCGCCACCAACGCACTTAATCATTTGCACGCCGGTAAGAGGTAGGATTGAAACAGTTCCGGTTCCAGCCGCTTCAAGGGTGCCATCGACACCACGGCTTGATTCATCAATTGTTACACCGATTGGTTTGTCTGTAACACTCGCAGTTATCATAATACCTGCGGCGTTGTATTTCACCAGCAAGCCCATGCTTGCGAATGTGTTCTGTATATCTTTTGCGTTGACGGGGGTTTGTCCACTGTATGCACTCATTTAAATCACCTTTATTTATTGTAGTTCCTCGTATAACTTAGCCTTTTGCATATCGGCTCCAGCCATAACAGTATTGTAGGCGTTTGCCCAACTGTTGTAGCATCGTGCATAGAGGGATTCGGAGGATTCGACAACTTTACCGTTTAGGTAGTTGGCGACAACTGGTTCGGAGGATTCTTCGGAAGCCTCGACTGGTTCGGAGGTTGCTGGAGTTGCAGGTGTCATTTCAACAACTGCTTCTTCAACTGGCGCAGGTCGGGAGGATTCCCAAGATGCGATAACGGAGTTCAATGTTTCTGTTGAGAAGTCGTCGTGACCTTTGAGGCCCATGTCGGATGCTTTCTTAACAAGAGCGAGTCTTGATTCCTCAGCACGAGCGAGGTCAGCGGCTTCGTATTCTGCAATTTTTGCTTCTCGCAAAACGAGTTCGGCTTGTAGTGCTTCCATATCGGATGCGGTTGATTCAATTTGTTCATCGGTCATATTATTCACCTTCGAGTAATCAGTGCTACTTTCGGGTTGATACATAAAGGTTTCATTGGCAATCACCTTTTCCGCTGTTTCTATGTTCGCTTCGGAATAAGCCGGCCTGTGAACAATGGCGAGATGGTCGAACTCAAAGTCATCAGCGAACCACATAGTAGGGCGACCGCCATCTTCGTCAGCCTCGACTATTTCACTTGGCACTCCAGTTCCGCCAATAGATACCCCGTATTGAGGGCGCATCCATAGACCGGATTCAAGAGAAGCAAATAGTTCTGTTCTGTGAACTTCGGCTACATATCGAACTTGGTAGCCTTTTTTAGTAGCGTGGTATGATGCTTCGGTGACAACGCCTACTGTGGCTTCGTCAACTCCGCCATCCATGTTTCGACGGAACCTACCCATCTCGGACTTAGGATGATTAAGTGTAACATCGGCACCTACCATTTCATCAGCGAGTCGCTGTGCGAGAGCAGGGCGAACTCCCCATGAGTTCTTGTTAATACCATCAGTAAATGCAATACCACTAATTCGCATAATGCTTTTGCCGGTGCTCGCTTCGATTCTTGTTTCGATGTTTTCAATTTCAATATCACAGGTTACTGCGATACGAATACATTCTCCGTCAACCATTTCTTGTCCAATAGGACATTCGGTGTCGCACTCGGAGGCATACTTCTTTTTCTTTTCATCGTCGTGGTATGCTTCGTGGCTTTCGTCATCATGTGCTTCGTCTTGGTCTTTGAACTTATGACCTTCATGAGCCTTCATGCACTCAGCCTCGGAGTAACCCATCTTTTGACAGCGGGACATGTATTGGTCGTGTGTTTCGTCCGATGTTGGCTTAGGTTCAGCCGCCTCGACTGATTCGCCAGTGCATCCACAGCCACATCCGCCCATACTACTTTCGACTGTTTCGTTTGATATATCATCATTGGCTTCTACTTTATTTGTAGACCATTGACGACACGACCAGTAGCCGGCTTTTGTTCTATCTTTTTTATTTGCACAGTCATGGCGGTCACGGAATGCCTTTCGACGCTTAGGGTCGTCACGCTTAATCTCCATGTTGGGGTCGCCAAATCGAACAATAATAACTCGACCGGCTTTGTTTTGAACATACACTGCGAACTTCTTTGGACCACCCTTTGTTCGGAATGGTTTATTAAGCGTAACTTTGCGCCCTTGATATTCGGCGGCAATAATTGGCTCGCCCCAATCTTCATACTCTTCGTCAGCACGAGGGTGGGACTTGGGCAGTAGGTCGTTGTCTTGCTTGTAATTTGGGTTGGATGGTCTACCGTTTCGCAAAAGGTAAAGGAATGCTTTGACTCGTGCAAGACCCCAACCGTTTCTTGACATGTTGGGAGCATGTGACCTACTGAAAGCACCAGCACCCCTACGAAAGACTGATTTAAGCATACCCATAGAGGCTTTGCTACCCTTGTCTTTCTTGTTATGTTCTGTCATTAACTTACGAATGCTGGCCTCAGTTGACTCGCTCATCTTGATTGAATCGTTAGGTTTGCTCGCTGAGTCTTTTTTGTTTTTCTTAGAGCCTTTACGACGCTCGCTTGGTTTAGCAGGGGTCTTTCGTGCGTCATCTTTATCGGGCTTACCATATTGTAAAGCCTCTACTGTCTCAAGTGATGCTGTCTTTTCCTTACCTTTGTCCTCAAAGTATGTATTGCATACTGCGGCTCTTTGAGCAGGGTTGCCAAACTCATCTACCATTTTACTGTCGCCCATGCACCGGTCCATCCAGTCATCTTTACTTTCATTTGGTTTTGGTGTTGGCATGATAATCACTCCTCGCTCATCTTATGAACAGGTGTTAATTTTACAATGGTTTCTTTATGCTTCTCAACAATGTGAGAATGTTCTTGAGCGGCCATTAACATTTGTTGTTGGTGGATTTGCTCGGACTTTTCAAGTTCAATCATATGTTGCTTACGCAATCCATCACGAATACGCTCGTGTTCCATTTCAACACCCATGTTGTCAATCTCAATTGTTTGTTCGGATTCCCACATACGAAGAACTGTTTGTAGGGCTGGTGCCGAAACACCACTGATGATTGCGATAAGTGCGATAAACCCGTCAAGGTTGGTGAGGACAACATCGGGATGAACAATACCCATGCCTACTACTGCGCCGGCGGCGAGAAGCCAAAGGTAAATTGCAGGTAGAACTGTTCGCTTAACCATACGGTCGTTAAAGGTATCTTTATTTTTCATCATTTCATATTCCTCCAGTGTCACTTTCGGATTCTTCGGGCGGTTTGTTTTCGTTGTCACGGGGCAGTTCTCCTACATTACTATCGGAGGCCGGCCCCTTATATCGTTGTTTTCCAACGCTGGCCTTTTCAGCAGGTAGACTTAACTCAAATCGTGCTTCGTTAAGAGTAGTGATTCCCGATTCAAATGCCATACTTGCTCGGCGTGTTTGCTCAAATGGGGATTCTTCATCCATTGGTTCAAACATAACCTTTGGTAAATCACCATTGATGTGTGCAATACCAAGCAGTTCTAAGTGCTTAGAAAATAATGCCTGCATAGATTGAGCGAGAATAGATTGTAGACGGCGAATTGCTTGGACCGACCACTGGCTCGCATTGTATGTAGCGGCAAAGGTAGAACCCCGCTCTTGACCCATACTTACTCTTGGCACATGTAGAACAGATGAAATGTCAGCGTTGACCGAATCTAAGAAGCCGGAGTTATCGGGCACTGTATTCTTGAGGTCAACGAACTCCATGTTTACATAGTGGGGGAGAATAGGCACTTGGTCCGAGCGTAGGCCATCAAGTAGAGTTCCTACTGAATCCATAACATAGTTAAGGCGAGCCTCGGCTTCGTCGGGGTCGTTGATATTTTCTACTGCTTCGGGGCCAATAGTAATGTATTGCTTTGTAAGAGAGTCTTCAAGAGCGATACGATTGTTCATGCTGTTGTATTTTGCACGAATGGCTTGTTTGAGAGCGGTAAATCGGGATGCGCCCCAAACACCATAAGTCCAGCGACCTAAGCGGTCACGAAGCCAATTGGAGCGGTAATCAATTCGTATGTGTAGAATCTCGTCAGCCGAAAATGTTTGGGGGTCACGGACTTGTTCTCGCAACAAATACTTTTCCGCTTTCATAATAGCGTTTTCTTTGTCAGTCTGTGTGGAGGCTACTCGGTCATCCATAATAGTGACTTGAGCAATAGGTAGTGATTGTAGTTCTGTCACACCAACTCCAGTCTTACCAACATACTTTGAGATGTCGTTGCCGTAGACCATGAGGTTTCGCATGCCGTTGATAAGCAGGTCGTCAAAGTCAAGTGTCTCTTCGGTGAGAGTCTTGATTGCGTTTCTAATGGAGGCGTTCTTGCCGCCTATGATTTGATACTTGTTTGCTGTAAGACTGATAGTTCGGACTGCGCCGTTAAGTTCGGGGTCGTAGTTGAGCATGTCGTCGTATAGGTCGAACTCATTTGTATGGTCGAAAGCACCACGCAGTGCTTCGGTATTCTTTACAATTTCATCAATGCCAGCGGCCATGACCGCAAAGGGACTATCCCCTCTACGACTTGCCGTAGTTCTAAGAGGAATGACAGGCTCCTCGGTTGCCGTGACAATGCGATTTGAAAATGGATTCCACCACGCCATGATTTACCCACATGTGGTATGTTATATGAACATCACTCGTGCCAAATGCTTTTTTTCTTTCCTTTTCTTTTATATATGAAGTAGGCCACTCCAATCCAAAAGAGACATTCTATAACTATAAGTCCATAAACGGCTAAGAATGGGTGTATCATTGGACTCATGTTTGGTATTTTTTCATGCGAGGCTTTAACATTACGCCCCAAAGCGCACATATTTTCCGCCGGAACCTCTACTTCTTGGAGTTTTAGTAGGTTTTTTGTCTTTGGACCATCCACCCATGCTTGTCGTTTTAGATGCCATAGGCATAAAGTCGGAACGCTTTGCTTTGAATTGGTCTATTGCGTGGGCCAGTGCCATAACCGTATCGTTATGTTTGCCAACATCTACAATCTCTCCATTTTTCCACACATGGTTTTCGAGTTCATCAAGAAGAATGCCAATTTTTTTCCGCATATCGGCGGTAGCATACGGGAAAACGATAAGTTCTCGCTCAAACCATACCCTTAACCGGTTCATTAGTCCCTGTTTAAGTCCTTTGTTGGATGCTTTTGAGGGCCGGTAGTCTAATACTGCGCCCTTTTGCTCGATAATTGTTTCATAAAGTCTTTGAAACCCTACATCTTCGGCGGCTACTGGTGCTTTGAAATGGTCGGCCCATTCAATAATGACATCGGCTTGTTTATCCGGCGGAAAGTCATTCTTACGCCACATATCAACAAAGTGGATATAGCCCTGCTCATCTTGGCGTAATGATATTAACACGGAGTAGTCTTTACCAATACCATGCGAAGGGTCGAAGCCGAGGATGAAACGGGAACCATCATCGAGTTGAGTATTGAAACCTCCCTCGGCACTTATGTCTATGTTTTTTCGGATGAGGTGCCTATTGAAGACTTGGGCATCATCATCCACGACCTTACACAGATACTCTTGAGCGAAGGCGAGGTCGTCGTCCATGCTGATTTTTTGTTCCAAAAGAAAGGTAGTAGGTCGGAACTTGGGCCAAAGTGGAGATAATTCTACTTCTGGATTTTCTCGGTGCTCATCCCAATTTGGGAATGCCGACCATACGCCGGATTGCCACACTTCTTTAGCCTTTTCTGATAGCATCTCGGTTTGATAGAGGTCAGTGTGTGACATAGGAGTGCCTACACAGAACAATGAGGTTTGAGGGTCAAGCATCGGAGTGACTACTTTCTTGAACCACTCTCGCACCGAGTCCATCGTCATATCCCCCATTTCAGCGAGGACATCATCAAGGGCTACTACGGCAGGGTGCTCACCACGAATAGCGGAACCTACACCGGTTGCTTGAATCCAAGCACCGTTGGTGAAAGAGATTTTTTGCTTGTTTGATTTGCGCTCATCGAGATACTTTCGTAGTTCGGGATGTCGGCGCATATCAGTCTTAATCTCTTCAAGACGGTTTGTTGCTTGGCGGATAGAAGCGGAAAATAACCACACCTCCATAGGGTTGCCGTTGCGTTCTTCAAACAAACACATGTGGAGTAGTTTGACACGCAGTGTTGCTGATTTGCTATGTGAGCGGGGAGCGATAATACAAACACGATGAACTGCCGCACCTTTACGGTCGCCGTATAATTCCATCCATTCGCCTATGTGGTCGGCCCATTCGTATTCGGGCGAGAGCCATTCATAAAAGTGTCTAATGTCATACTTGGAGCGTTGAAAATTAAAGTTGGGCATACTCATCTAATCACCCGCATATACCCACAGTATATCATTTTCTTTTTAATAGGGCACCATTTTTTATGACTGTTATATCGAGCAGTCGTAGTGTGGCCGCAGGTTTGGCACTGTCGTTCTTTTTTATGTAAAGGACTGGCTGGCATAACTCTCACTCATGTGATACTGGAGCAAAGAGAGAACCAATGTAGCCTTCTTTGTAATCAATTAGATATGCGGCGAGACCGGCTTTACTGGTAGTGTAGCCGGAGCGTGCATGGTATCGGTCATGCCCTGCGAGGGATGGCATCTGTATAATGAGGCACCCGTCTTTTTCGTGCATGCGTTGGTGGTGAAGGTGACCGTGGAACCAAACCTTATGTTCGTTTGTTCCCCATAGTTCACGGGCCTCAACAGCCATAAGAGAACCGAGAGACACTTTACCGAGACCGTCACCGTGTGTGAAGCCAAGTAGCGTGTTGCCGTATTCGATATAACGACGATTGTTCGGTGTAATAACAATATCAACATCATTAACGCCCTCGTATGCGGCGGATAGATACATCATTAGTGCGAGGGATGAATGGCGGTCGTGATTACCTGCCATCATTATGATTTCAACAGGGGCGACTTGACGCAGTAGGTCAATGTGCTCACGGGCTAATTTACATCCGGTGATTAAGATTTCAGCGGGGGTAGCGCACATATCCTGTGGTGTGCCACGAGTAGTAAGTCCAGCATCATTATCTACATGGAACCAGTCGGAACCTGCGCCAACATAGATTTTTTCCGGCTTGGTAGAGATACGAGACACGAGTGTTTCGGTCTTTTCCATCAATCGGTGTCGTGCCTCATCAAAGTTGTAAGACTCCCCTACTTCATCAGCCCATCCGTATTTACCCCAATGAAAGTCAGTAGGGCATACTACGAGAGCATATGGGTTCTTAGCCTTTGTTAATTTGATTTTGGGCACAGACTTAGGTGCTTTGGTGAGTGTTGTCATGTGTGCCACATAGTCATCCATGAGTGTTCTCCAGTTCTTAGAGTCCTCGGCCATTCGCTTATGCTGTTCTTTTGCGAGGTCGGCGGCGAGCGTGTGACGACGGGAGATAATAATGTCATCAATTAGTCCGTCTTGGTCGTCAACCTCCATCAGTTGTTCTCCTGTCACGGGGATAGAGCCACGAGTAATTTTATGAATACGCTTGTATTGCTTAAAGTGAGATTCGGCAATTTTATGCGTATGGCATATTTGCGCCGTTGACATACCAGCAGACCACTCCGCCATAATTTGCCGGTGCGTTGCACCCGACATGGTGATTGACCCAGTGCCTAAGTGCGTAGTGTATTTGTCATTCTTCTCGTCATATGTGTATGTCCCCGTCTTTGTTGGCGACGCTTTCCTTTCGCAATGCCGAATAAGCCGCATCTCCCAACCTTTCACGGAGAGGAACGGGTAATGTTCGCTTAGGAATCGAGCGAAGGCGAGTCGGCTTGGGTGGTCTTCTATGCTATGCTCGGATAGTATGGTATCTATGTCCATTAAATAGTATGGTATGGTCGCCACCTTATCAATGTTTCTAAAAAAAATTACCCAAAAAAACGCATGGTGGTTGGCTGTCCCTATATGTGCCCTATACCTTGTTTTTGGCGACCTCATCGAACAAGGCGTGGCCTCAAGAGAGAGAGGGGCTACCCCCACCCGCCGAAGCGGGTGAAGGAGCGGCATCGGTTAAACCGTTTACTGTATGCGAGCGAACAACTCATTCAAGGTTGCATACGGATGATAGAATATCTATCAAACCGGCTACCTTTTCTTCAAGGTCATCAATTCGACCTTGCATCTCACTGATGGTCGAATCCATCTGTGGTGTGTTTTGTTGTTCGGACAGGATAGCGTGGATTTGTTCACCAATTTTGGTGTTCATATCCAACAGTGCTCTTTGAGTGCTGTCAATTGCATCCTCAACATCAGCCACGCTGTTTTCGTTTTCCTGTATTCTCTCAATCATTGAGGCCTGTGTCTCAATGACTTCGCTCACCATAGGGTATGCGACACTGTGTGCAATGGTATGCACTGTGTCAAGCATCCCCATTGCTCGGTTCATTTGTTCTTTGTCGTATATCATTTTTCATATCTCCATTTTGTCGGCCGACTTCTTCTGTTTTCTTCGTCGGTTATTCCGACATGGGGAGCCACTACTATATCAATACTCACCGAATTACCCCCATATTTTACATGATTTGAGTATGATTGAGGCGAGCCGTCGGTCATGGTTGAATCTCTGGGTTTGGGGGGGACTGGCCCCCCGTGTATGTATATAGTCTTATTAGTCTTATCTTAGGAAGAAAATTGCGGGAGAGAGAGCCGTAGGGAGAGAGATTCTCAAACCTACAAAACCCCAATTGAATATGCCACCACCACCGACGGATTGAAGGGCCGTCGCCCTGCCTGTCCTACCTACCTACTCAAGCAACTCAAGAAGGGCTGTGTAGGCCATGACAATACCTTCAACTTGAGTATTGATTGAAGGGCCGGTCTTTGTCTTCTTGTATTCAGTGGTTCGCACTTCTTTCATTGGTATGAGTTCGGTCTTTGTTCTTGCTGATGCTCCGGCGCACTCGCCATGTTCTCTACCGGCTCCGGTTCGCTTGTTTGCTCCGGCCAACTTAATCGGGCCTGTAGAACGACCTAATGAGTTGCCACTGATGAGTGATTGAGTTTTCTTGACTCTATAACGGCCTGTAAGGAATGTTTCACGCTTTGCTCCTTTGGTGGTGGTTCTATCGTGGGTTTTGTCACATTCAACGGCCATTTGACCTTGAGCCTGATATTGGGCCATGTCCTTCTTAATTCTCTTGAGTAGTTGCTTCGATGCTTGAGGCTTCGCTTCATCTATTCCGTAGTGCTTCATCAGTGTTATTATGGGGTTCGCCATGATACTCCGAGGGAGTGGTAGTATATCAACTGCCCTATGGCTCGTTTACCGTCTGGAGTAAGCAGGGTTTGCCCCACGCATGGCCCCGCCGCCGGTGTAAGACTGTTAAATAGAAAATGCGCTTGGGGAGAGATACTCGGCGCTTGGCCTCTGTAGTTATATTAGTCTATAGTCTTAGGAAGGAACCACGACCGAGAGGGGTCTTGGGAGAGAGATTTTGACTTGTCCAAAAGTCCAAGTTTTCGATGCACTCCGCTCATGCTTTGCCGTTGATGTTTGAGGTTATGAACCCTTTGTTTTTGTTGTTTTTCGGCTGTTTTCATTTGGTGCCGGCCTGATGAGCACTTTTTCTCTATTCGATGGACTGCGTGACCGATGGCCCCTAATTCGCTCGGATTCGTGAAATGTGCGTTTTTGGGCTGTTTTGGGGGGTTCGGCGGCCTGTGTCAAGCCGACGATTTAGGGCACCCTAATTTCGGCTATTCGATGCACTGCGAGCCATTTTTGTTATAGGTGGGTTCATATACTATACCCCACTATGACTGTTTGCTCAACCAACAACACCGGTTGGAGCCGAAGCGAAACTTGCCGAGAATCGGTCTACCCTTACGGGAGCCGTCGGCGCTCATACGGCCCTTGATTCATCAAGGGTTCTTGAGGCACCACAGACCGAAAACACTTGATTGAGTCCTTCGGAAAACCCAGAATATCGGGTATATGGAGGGACTGCGTAGCCTCGCACTGCCTCTCTTTGAGAGGTGGGGTAGAGGACTCTTGAACCCGTTTCTAAATACCTATTAGACGCATATTGAAATAGCGAAGGGATGGTCGTGCCCCCAAAGGGAATAACACGGACATATGACAGACAGTGTGAGAATGACTCGCACTTCATCGGAGTTGCTGAAGACGCCACCAATGGACTTTCATCCCTATCGACGGGATGCCGGTTCGGTGGCTACATTAGGCACTGAAAGCATCAATCAGCGAAGGGTTGAGAAGCATCACTTCTCGACAGGGGCGACCCGACTCCCTTCAATGATGACGGCTTACAATCCAATGACAGTAGACCTAAGACCCTACTTGAGGACATATATGGCATACGAGACCGCAGTGAACATAACGGATTCATATTCCCTAAGAAGGCGGTCAAGAATCAAGGCATCAGATTCGGGTCGTGCCCGACTGATGACACTATTTAGTAGCGAACTATGAATGACAGTGGCAAACGGTGACGGGAGCCACATTCGGATAGATTCCACGGGATTATAACTATCCCGATGCCAGATTATCGGCTTAGGACTTCATTCATAGGGAGTATCTATGCGGGGAATAAACCGGCGGAGTGTCTATGATGCAGTGGGGGAGCGGGTGCTTTTCCGATAGGGCGAACCTCGCCCGAATCCACCCCTCTCCGATATTCTCTCCTGTGACTCCGGCATGGGTGCCTCGGCACCTATGCCCTTCATGGTCAATGACGAGCCGGCCTACGGGCCACCTCCGAGACCACATCCGATTCACACCGGTGTAGATAGAAGCAATCGCACCTCGGCTACTGCCGACTACACCAGACCCAAGAATGCGGCGGAGACTCTACCGCCAGCGAACTCTCTCCCTCAAAGAAAGAGAGCGGTTGAAAGAGACCAAGAAAAGAGAGGGGAATGCGCTTAGGCAAGGCCCATATAAAAACGGAGGACAAAAAATGTATGAAAATGCAATAAACGGAGCAGACGGCGCAATCGGTGCGATTATCGGCATGCTATGGGTGTTTACACTCATGGGTGCGGTAGTTGTTACCTTTGCGGCCAACAGAAGAGAAGAAACAATGCGTATGCGTGTTGGTATTGAAATTGAGGCAATTCGTAATGAACATGCCCAAGAAGCACCAAACACCAGTATCGCTAACTGGCTTGACACCATGCGTTCACAGCATGGTGACAAACATGTGGACAAATACTTGGCTACCTTGAAAAAGCGGCGAAGTCAGTGGATAAAAACTCGTGCTGAAAGGCGACGGGTAATACATGCCGCTCTACCACACAGTTATCGTGGTAGTAGATTCCGCATTCGTGACGAATCATGGAGTGCGGGTCAAACCACATTCTACACCAAAGTCACCACCGACGGTTCGCTGTCATCAGGTGGTTTTGAAGTCGTGTCGCACCCTTTAACAGATGGTGCACATCACGGATGGATTGCTAAGGTATGTAATGCACTACGACACATCACACGGGTGGACCGTTCAACTGGCCTCCATGTGCATGTCGGATTGCGTGACCCCGAAGCAAGATTCGGTGACGAAGGACAAATTACCCGACGACAAGCAGTTGCGATTGCTGGCCGTGTGGCTTGGGCATATGCTCACTTCACACCCGCTTTCAACAAATTGGTTTCATCAAGTAGGCATCACGGTCAATACTGTGCGCCTGCCAACCACATGACGAACACATATCCAAACCCCGTAGAACATCAGCGGGTCGAAAGATTACATCATGTGATGGAGATACCAGACGAACAACACGACATCAACATTCGTTATACACCATTGTCAAGTCATCCAAATGACGAAGGCTACTGGTGCGAAAGAGTGCATACCCTCACAGGTCCGGCACTTCACGAAGCAATGTATGACGCATCTCAAAATGCGGGTCGTTACTACCACTTGAACACCAACAGTCTACTTAACCGTAACTTTGGCACTGTCGAGTATCGACAACATCAAGGCACTACCAACCCAGTGAAAATTAGTAACTGGGTCGAACTGACCTATCAGTTCACACTGGCATGTGCTGACGAGACCAACTTCGACGGAATTATGCAATACCCACCGACTCTTGAAGGTCTTTGGGCATTCATGGATTTCGCTGACGACGACCCACTCGTAGACTACTACAACAAGCGTGCATCAGTTCTCGCTGGTTCTCAACTTATTCGGGCTTGTTCCGAGTGCGATAGCCACACCTGTGTGCACTACGAATGTGTCGGTGGAAATGACCAGCAGGTCATGCAAAACATCGGCACACACCTCGCTCCGGCGGCTTACGAGTGCGTAGATTGTGGATGTCACATCGAAACACATAATGTTGATGCAGAAGACATGACAGCCTCATGTTATGAGTGCGACCAGTATGTCGAGGTATGTTATGCCTCCGGCTTAATTGCATCACTCGCCCTCGGCTTCTTTGTAGCCGCACCACTCGTGGGTGCAGTTGCACTGGTAGTCGGTTGCGGTATAGGTGCTATGCACGCTGGTTCAAAGAAGTTCATGGCGAAGCGGTCGTTCAAGAAGTTATGGAACGACCTCGCATCCCGTGGCGGTCAAGCGGCTGGCTTTGCGTGGCAAAAGCGTAAGGATAAGCATGTGTGGCATCTCAAGGCACCGGCGTCGTCGGTCTACCTCAAGAAGCATGTCAACAAGCACTTGGATAAGTCAACGGTATGGGCTATGGCTCACACACGATATGCAACACACGGTGTCAACAACAAGGCAAACGCACACCCGCACTTTGGTTATGACAACAAAGGTGTAGCGGTAGTGACATTAGTGCACAACGGAGTGGTTCACAACCACGATGATGTATGGCATGCACTTGGGCGTAAGCCTACTGGCCCAGTTGACAGTGAAGCAGTTGCCGCCGCCCTTGCGGTCGGTGGTATCGAAAAGGTGGTTGAGACCTGCAATGGCTCAATGTCACTCATATGGTCGGACACACGAGACCCGAAAGGGACACTCAAGTTCTGGTCTAATGGTGGCAACCCACTGTGTGCAGGGCGACTCGACCATCCAAACACCGGAACAGTTGTTGTTGCATCGACACTCGACATACTCGAAAAGTCTCAAGGCTCACGCCTCAAGACTTCTTGGGCATGCACAGTCGGTCGTGAATACACCATCGACCCAAGCGGTAGCATCACTGGTCGTGACATCAAAGGTAGTGCCGACACAGCATACGGTGCATACTCGTGGCGCACATACGCTACCCTCACAGGTGGCGGCAAGTCGAAGTCCAACAAGACTCGACAGTTGAGCGTCAAGTCCAAAAAGCCAAAGGGTAAAACCGATGGTAATGCGGATAACTGTGCAGTCGTGTTCAGTCCAACGGAGCGCAACTCCGATTGGCAATACGAATACGACGACATGTTGCTCAACGAGGCATTGTATGACGCATGGGCGGCTATGAGCATGTCTGGTTTTCCAGCAATTGACGACTATCACGGTTACGATGGTTACACACATGAAGGCGTCCGTCCAAACGGCAGTAAGTATTACCTGCCCAACTACATCTACGGTCTACCTGTAGACCCTACCACCAACACGGACATGCAGGTCATGCTAATGCTCGGTGACTTCGACCCTCAAAAGTCCAAGTCCGACTTTGACTTTGCCGACGAACCATACGACGACCACTGGGTGCCGACCGACCAACTCGGTAATCCACTGTATTGATTGTTTCTTCATCTGTTGAGACCTTCCCTTAATCCGCTGGATTGAGGTTGCCGCCTACTCTTGGGGCTTCGGCCCCTTGAGAGGCCCCCGCTGGCGAGCGGTTTACAAATACGCACTCACATTCACGCCTTCGGGCATCACATTCCCCCACAGGAAAGGAGGTGAAAACAAACATGGATAAATACAAGCAACAAATTATGCAACTGTATGCTACGCTACTGCGTGCACACATAGCATTACTTGATGAGATATTGGATGCGGCTACAAGTAAAGCCGCACGCCGATGTGCAACCATAGCCAGTGAACAAATCTGTTCAACTGTGTATCATTTGATAGATGACACTGGCATTATGCCCAACAGCCACATGATACCATACATCGAAGACTTGGCACCAACAGCCGATGACTTTGATTTTGGTCTCATGGAATCTGTTCGGGATATGGAAAAGCGAGTGTTCCCGTCGACAGTCGGCGGTCGCACTGGTTTTGGCATATACCCAAGCAACTGATGTCTCATTGGTAATCCAGTATATCGGTATGTCGCAGATAACTCGGCAATACCGTTCCCGAAAGGGTAGCCGCACTGCCCCTCTCTTCGGAGGGGGGTGGTGCCCAACACCTCCTCTCACATCACACTCCAACAGGAGGTATAACAAAAATGGAAAACGAATGGGAATGCGGTTGCATTCAAACAGGAACAAATTGGATTCTGTGCAAAGACTGTAAGGCGGCGCGTGAGCACCCCCTCGCATGTGCTTGTTGCCAGTAAGCATAATCCAAATGCCAAGCCAAAAATACCAAATGGATGACGGGCATTTTAACCCGACGGTTGAGGAACCACCCACGATAGATGCGCAGGCGTGCGCTATACAAATACGCTTCATTTTTTTAATCAGCGAGAGGACAGTGCATACCGGCGGGGTAGGTGCTATCAATTACATAGGGGCATAATTGCGCACGACTGGAGATGCTCTCTCTCCCCCCCATAGTCTTAAGACTTAAGACTAAACCACATGTGCTAAGGAGAGCGATTTTTGGCGGCGAAAAATCCAAACACTCACGCCCGCACACACACATGCGTCATACACTACTAAAATCGAGGCTCTCTATGCACATACAGTCTTAAGACTGAATCCCCCACTGCATGCGTATTAGGAGAGCGGATTTTCACCTAAAAAAATCCAAATCAAAATGCTCATAAGGCACACACACATACACACACACGAACAGGTGAGGTTTTAGGGCATACGAAAAAGCCCCCATACAGGCGAAAAAGCGAACATATGTGCGGAAACAGGCGTAAAGCACTCCGATTACGCCAAAAAACGGGGCAATCGTATGTGCATGGGTAGGCTCACGCATCATATGCGAGTGTTTCGATTACGCCAAAAACCAAACACCTTATAATGCGTATGTGCGAGAACGCTCTACTTTCGCACCCGTTCCGCATACACATCCATACATGACGCATATACACACACTTACGCATAGGGCCAGCAAACAGGGGAGCAGTGACCTCTTTAAGTAGCAGGTGTAGGGGGAGAATGCTAATATAGCGGGAACCTCACATTTCACTTTGATGACAACCCAAACGGATGAAATCGAAGCGAGAGGCTCACTGAGTCTCGATAACATAAAGGACGGCACCTATTGGTTGGCCGACGGCATTTTACGCCGGTCTGGGGCGACGAAGGGATTTTGGGTAGCCTCGCATAGAGGGACTGATGCCCTGCTTGACCGAGACCTCACGCTGTTCAACCCAAGCATCACCGGAGCCACTGTGAAAGCCATGCTTGAAGCCCCTCGAATCCTTAACCAAACTCGCACATTTTATGTGGGTGTTTGGACTGATAACTCCGGCAACCAACATCTCGACTACTCATATCATGTGGATAAGTATAACGAGGCAATGGCAATAGCAAAACACAGAAACCAACTCGCAATATGGGATATTTTCATGGGTCGTGAAGTGGCGGTGGTCGCATGAGTCCAACAGAATACATAAACAGGTTGATTGAGAAGGATAAAACCGGCACTCTCGCAAATGACATACGCATACTGAAAAGCATAGGCTGGACTGATGAGAAGTTGGCTAATGCTCAGTATGAGGTTCAAGATTTACTGGGGTTGTTCGCATGAGTGCCGTTGAAATCATGGGCTACGAAGCCGCCATCAAAAGCCCTGCCGTTTGCATGGTTACATACTGGCGCTACTTCGGTGTGGATGAGATATGTGAATGCAATACCTGCATGGATGAACATGGGGTGAACGAATGAATCCGAGCGATAACCCCCTGTCTAAAGGTTGGTTTTCCGGCGAGATTTTCAAGCCGTCATTTGGATTCACTCGAATAAAATTACAGTATGTAACAAGGGAAACCGCACGAGACAAGAAAGGCAACACCTACACATGGCACTCATACAAGGCATACTGGCGAAAGGATGAGGTGAGCGAATGATTACAGCGTGGCTAATACGCATGACGATTCGATACAACAGGTGGCGATTTCAATGAGCAACGACCCAAACCACTGCCCTCAACGCTATGAGGACATACAGGTGTGCAAAGACACATCATGTGTATGCCTACCTGCCCTGCTCGCAACGCCTCGCAAATGTGAGGATTGCGGAGTAGATGTGAATTACTCATGGATGGGCGCATACTGCAAAGGGTGCCTACAAACAGGTTCGGGGTTGTTTGAATGAACGCATTCACTGCCGATAGAGACCGAACACTATATATGGGGGAGGCCACCCATAGGAAAACAACGGCCAACAAACCGAAACAAGGAGAACTGAAAATGAAAACAGCAATAGATGAATTGATAGAAACGATAGACGAAAAGTTCGATGAGGTGTCACACATGCTCATCACGGATTACCCGAAGGGGGATTACATGGATGGCTACATAGCCGCCCTCGGATGGATATTGGGGTTGATTGAATGAGCGTAGCAGTAGATAGTTCAGTGTTTGCAGACTGCCCAAAGTGCGGTGCTGAAAATGATGCAGTAGACCTATGGGATGCAAACATCGAATCATTCGATGGCGACCAAGTTACAATGCGAGCCGAGCAAACATGCGAAACATGCGGCGATTCATACAGCGTCATATGGTATGCAACCATTCACTCGACGGAGGTGGAGGAATGAGTAAGCACGAGATAGTCGTCACGGTTGCATCACAGCCACGCATTGAGAAGTTGCTGGCTCGCCTTGAGAGGGCACATGAGATGCGAGGACTGGATTTCTCGTATGACTTCACGGGCCAGTGGACTCGAAAGCGTCGAGTAGGCCCAAAGGCGTTCATACATGAGACTGTGCAAACACTTGAGGTGAACATGGAGGAACTCTCGGATGACTGGCAACTGCTATTCAAGACCGAGCCGGTGGATATTAACGCCGAGACTCTTGACGGCTCACCTGCAATACGCAAATGGAATCCGATGATAAGCAGTGAAGACCATGCGATTGAATCTACTCATGGCGACTTCGAGGACAGATGCGACCACTGCACATCAGGTCGGCGTGGTCGTCACAGAACATACACGCTCCAGCGTCGAGATGACCCTTCGATTACAAAAACGGTAGGCTCATCATGCCTGTATGAATACACGGCCATAGACCCTGCGGATGTCGAAGCATTACTTCGGCTCAAAGGATATGCTGAGACTGGATATGCTGGGCCTCGCAATAGGCGTAAGCACCCAAGCATGGACTTGGGGGATTTTGCATTGCTCGCTGGAGTATGGGCATACAACGGATTACATTATCAAAAAGGACTCGGTAGTATGTTCTTCAACCAAGTGATATTTGCCAAGTATAGAGGCAGAGGTAAGCATGACTTAGGCCATTACAGAAGCGTAGACCAAAAGTTCGTTGCCGTGATTAAGGGCGTAGAAGGATTGAATGGTGAAGGTGGATTGCTTGACGGTGATGTCGAGTTCGATTTGGCCGTAGCGACTCATGCCAACAACTACATGCTCTACATGCGTGAACTCGCAGGGCTGAACTCGTTTGAGCAAAATGTGCGCAACATAGCCAAAGCAGGTGTAGTCACCAGCAAAACAGCGAACCTCGCAGGGGGCGCAGTGTCCGGCTACCTGCGTGAGAACAAAAAGCGTGCCCAAGAACACCTGCGTAAAGCACAGGAGCGTAAGCAGTCGAACTCAAAGTGGGTAGGCGAAGTGGGTAAGCGACAATCATTTGGTGAATGCACAGTAGCGTTCACCCGTAGGCTTGAGAATCAGTGGGGTTCAACCACACTCACACGCTTCACGGATAGCGAGGATAACATACTGGTGTGGTTCCGTAGCGGCGACCATGACGATTTACAGGTGGGGATGAAGGTGAACCTCGTCGCCACCGTCAAAAAGCATGACTCCTACAAGGAGGCACAGCAAACAACGATTACAAGGGGGAGGATAGAGTGATATACCGGCGACCCCTAATTGAAACGAAAATGGAGGAATTGATTTGAGATACCCAAACATACCGAAAGACAAGCGAAACGATGTGATTACTATTCACACCGTCGAAACCACCGAAAAGGTAACAAGTTACTACACAGTAGTAGGATTGAACAAAAAGCAAAGCATCGAGGCCGTTGAAAATGATGGCTACTATGACGCCGATGGCAAGTGGGTGAATGTGTATTACGATGACGACCACAAAGATTACGGCTCAATGACAAAGCCCAAAATTAGCGATACAAAGCACTACATACCATGCGTCAATCACGGCCAAACCATGTATAGACCCACCCCACATTTTCGCCATCCTACGCAACATAAGTGCACTCAAATTATGGAGATACCCAAGCATGTGCTTGAGGGCCACCGCTATGTTGTAACCGATAAGGCCGCATGGATTCGACAAAATCCTGTGTGCGTTGAATGCCGTAGAAAAATCAAACAGGGCTACTCATTGGAGAAGCCGGAGGTGATTGCATGAGTGATGTTCAGCGATTCAGCCAAGACAAGAAGGTGCATGTTCGCATGGAGTCATCATTTGGTGCAACCGAACCGGAGTTCAAGACCATGCGATTCACTGCGTGGGCATCGAAAGAACGACAACGAGGTGGATTTGAAATCTACGATACAGACGGTAGCGAACAATACTACGCCGAAGGCGGGCTGTGGTTCACAGACCCATCAACACGAACAGACGGTGGGCATTACCTGTGTGACTACGACGGCATCTATTCCCTGCCCATTGAGATTCAATTATGGCTCGATGAAATCGGTATGATTAGTCAAAACGAAAATGACTATCACCGAAGGGATATAGTAGCGCACTTCAACAGAGTGGAGGTGAAGGAATGAGGGATATGAGTGTAGATGTAACACCATCACGCAAACAATATGTGCGAATGCTCTACTTTCTTGTCACACACTCTACGAATGATGATGACAAGGCATGGGCCGAAGAACAACTGGATAAACTCGAAGTCTCACAGTTCTTGGTCGGTCGCTTGGAGGCGGTATTATGAGTGTGCTCACGACACAGGAGATACAGAACGCCATAGATGAGGCATGGGTGATAGGGGAATTACTACACCGTGAGATGCACTTGTCGGGGCGAGTCAATGAATATACCAAAGACGAACTCGATTGGATGCACGAAGCCGAGGGTGCGTGCCTGTGTCACATTAGACAGATGAGTTCCTTACTCGGAGACTTCAATCCATTCGGAGGGCGAAAAGCATGAACAATCCTACGGATTGGTATGATACCATCGACCAAAACGAATATATAGGGCCGGCCCCCCTAATTGAAAACAAGGGTCAAGACCCAAACGGAAGTGAAAATATGAACACGACGAACATTAGCGAAAGCACAGCGAAGGAGGCATTCTACAATGCCACCGGATTTACCCCCGAACTACCCCAAGTTATCAACTGGGCGATACAATGCCTTACGGACTTTGAGATTGAGCCTACTGCCGAGTTCGCAGACTTTGAGCGAGTTCTCGCAGACTATGCCGATACAGAAGCGAGTCGCAACACCTACTACCTCAACGCATTGATTGCCGCCGACGGTGGCATTTGGGCTACTAATTGGCTTGACGGCTGGGGCTTCGGCAACAGCAACCCAAGCGGCGAATTACAGATGGATGAGGTGCTCACAGCCTATGCTTACGAAGTGACAGTAGCGTTGATTATGGAGTATGTTCTCATGGTCGGAGACATGGAGGTGAAGGCATGAGTAATGTAGAACGAACCAAACAAAAAGTTGTCCGAGGTGGAGGCACTGTTGAGCAATATCACTTTATGAAAATAATGCACGACGCCCGCCGAATGGTCAAGACATACATGGGTAGCGACGGCAACGAATACCCGAACACCAAGTTCCGAAAGTGGGACAATGATGGTAAAATACTGGCCGTGAATTACCAACCTAAAGAATGGTATGGTATAGACTACTTGACTACACTAATAACACAGCCCCGAACCGATTACTCAATTGTAAGAACCATACAAGCACTAAGACACCCATCTGTTGAGGATTTGCTACGGCTTACACACGGCAATCAACCCGTTACAGTGGCAGTAACAGTGTATGACATCCATAGCGACAAGCATGTTAAGTTGTATCAACACCCCGATGGCCCAAATTACGACGCATCCGGCAACGAAACGAATTACCCTGTGTATCAACAGTGGTTGAACTCATGGAAAAACCGAATAATCTTGATGCCCAACAGGGCGAAGGAGTTTCGTAACTGGATGGCTCGCAACAAGTCGCTCATGGACACCATCGAGGCCAAGTATGTGCTTAAGCAAAGCCATAGTAACTACATACGACTAAAGGCAGACCTCAATTATGCCAAGATGGACACCTCTCGTAGAGCAAAAGAATTAAATGAGTTCGGTCATAAGTATGCTACGCACTGCGAAGAGTGGGAGGCAGAGGAGGCGTGGTTCAAAGCCGCACCGAAACACTTGAACACGATTACTCGAAATAACCTCAAATCCACCTATACACACACACTCATGCGAGATGCACCAAAAGATACAATGGTAATGCTGGAGCGCAATTTGGAAAGGGCTAATAAGAAGGTCAAAGATTTACAAGGTCAAATAGACACACTGGCACATACATTCGGAGGTGAGGAGGAATGATTGACACAGACGAATACGAAGAATTAGATTGCGGTTGTTGCCCGAAAATAGGATGCGGTATTGATTGCGGAGTTGAGGAGTAATGAATATCTTTGCACTATCAACCGACCCTGAGATGGCGGCGCAAATGGTGTGTGACAAACACGCCAGTAAAATGTGCGTCGAGACTGCACAGATGATGGCTTCGGCCATGCTTCGCAACGGATTCGAGCCGGAGGATATGCCACTCACACAGAAGGGCACGCCTTACAAGGGTGGCTACAAACACCACCCCTGCACAGTATGGGCCGGCGATAACTGGGCTAATTTTCTATGGCTCGCTCAACATGGACTGGCACTATGTAAGGAGTTCAAGATGCGATACGGCGACGGGCGAGTAGAACATGCTTGTCGTTTGCCTATACAGATTATGCTCAACAGGGCCATAAACCGCCGAGACACAGGCATATACAATCACCTGCGAGGCAGGGATGATGAGACATGGGCGAAGAAAACTCCCTTCGCTATGGCTATGCCCGACGAGTTCAAGCGTGATGATGGCAAAGAGGTGCTCGCATACCGAGAATACTACAAGTCAAAGGTGTTCAAGGATGGCTCCCGCCCTACATGGGCAAAGGGTCGTGGACGCCCTAATTGGTGGCGTCGCTACCAAGCACCGCTGGGTTGGAACGGGAGGGAATGGTTTGGTGAATAATCGCCCACACGACCAAATACGCACCATGATTGATGATGCCGATGCGCTCAAAGAAGTATGGTTTGACAAGATGGCAAACGCTACCTCACGGAGCGAGCGAGCAGAGGCTATACGGAATTACAACGCCCTGCGTGGTGTCGTCAAGGCACTGCGTTGGGCATACTTCGGTGGAGATTCACCGCTGAATTGATATAGGGGGAGCCTCAATTGACAAACATGGACAAATACAAAATACACTTCATCGACGGCTACATCGAAGTCGAAGAACGCAAATCGCCCAACGGAACACCCGAAGCCAAGTGCACCCTGCATCTATGGGATGCACCATATGTAACCAAAATGCCAAGACTCTTTCGAGAGGTAGTGGCATGGGCAAACGAAAACAATTACACCCACACCAAGTTGCTTATGCAGGGTGTTGATAATGAGGTGCCTACACCTTATGTCATAGCATGGCAACAAATCCAAATGGAGGAACACGAATGAAAAAATATAGTGAATACCTAAACGAGCAATATACCCCGCTTACACGGGATGAAGTAATGAAATTACAGAGGACAGCGAACAACTACTTGGGTCAAATTGACCCGAACAGTGAGGCCCAAGACGAGTTGCGACAGATGACTGTTAATCTCAATGTGGCCTTAAGTGAGGTCGCATTCCTACGGGAGCAAATGGCAGTTGCCTACCAATACATAGGGCGACGAGCACCAAACCCAGCACCGACTAAGTATCGTGAGGTCATGCACCATGCGACACGGATTCGGGCTGAGGAACGGGGGGTGAAGCAGTGATTATGCACAGCGACTACCTGCTCATCACAGATGACATGAAGGTGGGCGACATGCTATGGACTGCGCCGGACAAAGAGCCGCAGGCAGTAATCAAGTATGCCGCTAAAATGAAGAAGTTTTCCGAGAGCAACTTGGAATTGATTAAGGCCCAATTTGAACGGACTAAGATTCAGTATGAGCGGCAACTCAAGAACGCTACCTACTGGGGCATGGCCGTGTCATTGGCTAAAGAAGACTTGAAGGGGGGCTTACAATGAACGCTCTCGCTACAACGACAGACATAGCCCTCGATGCGATAAAGATTATCCGCATGCTTGGGCACGACGAACTCGCAAACATATTAACAAAGAGGCTATTGATAGCACAGAAAAATATATATGGGGGCAACCCCGCAATAACAAATGGAGGCAACTGAAATGAATAGAGAACTTTTAGAAGCGGCGACGGACTTACTACGGTGGGTCTTGATTAAGAACGACGGAATGATACCATTAGACTTATTGGATGCACAGCATACAATCAAGGAGGAACAGCGTGCTCAAGATATAGAGGACTACCAACATACTATGAGGGAGCAATTTCACTCGAACATAATGTATGTGTTATACGGAGATGAACCACATGAGTAATGCTGAATATGCCGAATACCACGAGACAACGGTGCACGCAATCCTTGACGAATACATGACGAAGGAAAGCGCAATAGCGGCACTCATGGACTACTTTCGCAAAGCCGATAAACATGTCGTGATAGACGAGTTGGCCGAGTGGGTGTATGCCGACGAAGGATGTAGCATAGTAGATATTCGGGGGTGGGTTAAGTATGAGTGAAGGTCGAAGAGTATGCAACAATCCATACTGTGAATCCACACCTAATTGGTTTGGCAACTTCGCACTATGCTCCAAGTGCTTACATGAAGCGGTGGATGTGTTTGTTATGAACAAGTTGCTCGAAAAGACTCTTGGTAATATCAAGGAGATGAGCGAATGATTGGTGGCTACATAGACCGTTGGGGAGTGCGCCATACCTTCGAGATAGGACAATGCACCACATGCGGCAAAGGCGGCAAAGTGATGGGGACTACTGAGACCCCATCTAAAAGAGCCGCAACCTTTATGTTAAGCAAACCTGTGCGTTGGTTGTATGACAAGACGGACATTGAGGGTAACACCCATGACCGACTTTGCGGCCCTTGTATCGAGCGCATCGAGTTACTCGAAGTGAAGCGAGCAGGTGAAAAAGAGGTGCCTAATCAATAAGGCTATATAGTGGCGTGGGTAGATAGCATACTACAACATGGGGTGGGCTTCGGCCCTCATCAATTCATCTTAGGATGAGTTGCCTCCGTTTAGTTGCTTGGTTTCTCCTGTTTGGTCGAACCCGCCCCGCCATTGAGCAACAACGGAGATGAATAATATGAGTAACACATACATTTTAGCGGATAGCGTAGCACGATTACTGGTAGCAAACCCCGAAGGTTTGTCATCATATGAGATATTTAATCACTTGGCGGATAGCGACTTGAATAGTCGTTGGTTGCCGACACGCAATTCCATCGGCCCTAAATTACGGGCAATCGGTGGGCTTGAGAAGAGTGGTAAAAGCACAGCCTATACTACCGTAAGCACACGAAGCGTAGTAGTTTGGCGTTTGAACATAGAGGATTATATCAAATGGAGGGGTGAGGATGTTATCGGTAATTGATTTGAAAACAATTCACTACGAGCGCACATACCCTTACACTCGTAGCCGACAAGGGCGACTGGTTCAAGAGCCATACTTTACAGTATGCGACGGTGGCGACACTTATCACTTGAGAGGTAAGACAGTAATGTGGTCTTTCCTTGACTCGCTATACCCCAAAGACCCTCTACCAAGAGGGCCGGTCGAGGATGATTTATTCGCACCGAACATAGATACTCCTTCAATGCTACACTTGTTTAACGACTTCGCCAAAGAAGCGGCGAGCACCAACAGGTATCTTGTCATAGAACATGATAAACACGAGGTTTCTTTTGTTCGTAATCTCGATGCTTTCTCCCTCTCTACGGACATAGAGAAGGTCGGAGGAATGCTACAAAGTGCTGGCTTCTCAGTAGAGTATAGGCCGAGCGTCTATATTGACTCACGAGGCAGTCACTTACGAGCCTCTTTGTTTTGTCGCATAGGCAAACATACACTGCGTGTCACGGACATAGGTAGTAAATACTACCTTAGTATCAGTATTCTCGACCCGACGGGTAAAAAATACTGCATCATGCCGCCGAACACGATAGGTAAGAGCCATGACAAAAATGTTATTGGCGTATTGCGTAACATACTCGATGTTGCTTCTGTTGGTATTACTACCCAAGTAGCAATTCAACTAAGCACAGTGCCGGCAGTAAATGAGTCACCTTACATGATGACTCGTGAATTAGATACATTACTGCATGATAGATTGCGGAGGTGCATATAAGTATTGCGGAATTAAGTTGGTATAATTTTTTTTTGACAACGAAAAAAAACCAACTCACTGCGCCTCTATTGCTCTAATTAAGTTATTTCGTTAAAGACATTTATCTTAATACAGGATATACTATACTATTACTATACTATACTATAACCTTTTTATTGAATACCTCTTATACGAATTAACTTATTACATGCGAATCGAGGAGCAGTGTCACGGTTTAATTTCGTTTGCTGGATTGAAGTTACCAACTTAATTCGGGAACACTTAAGTAGTGACGAAGGATTGATGAAGAATGATGATGACTAAACATAACACCATAGACATATACCAACGAAGTGAATGGCCGGATGTTCTACAAGGAGTGTTGCTATACTCCGAGAATGAATACGGTTGCGCTTCGCACATAGCCATGAACTCGTTTGTTGAAGACAGCGAACCCGATGGTAGAATACTTACGCACCTAATTAACCAAATGGTTTTCAATCAAACAAAGGACTATGAGCAGGTGGGCTGGACTTACCACTTCTACAACGGCTACATGATTGTCAATATCAACAAGTGGCCCCAAACACCTATCGTGCCTTTGCATGAAGCACAGGCAACATGGATTCATTGCTACCCACCAGTGCGTGACTTAGTTTCTTTTCTCAAAGAAAAGTATGACAACCTATCACTGTTGGCGTATGTGACATCAACTACAATGCACGACGCACTGAACACGGATATTTTCGCAGTGCACTCGCCCGAACATTTGATGGGTTACTCTCACACTAATGGCACTAAGTTTACAATTATGCCTAAACATAAGACTGGCATCAAAGGTGATTTATTTTTCAGTCCTCCCTCTTGGATGTTCCCTCATCTCGCAGTAGGAATGGGCTTTAGTCAAGCCATTACTATATTCAGTGGGCACGACCCCGAATCGGGTGACATTGATGAGATAGCGGCTCTTACATTATTCCGGTGGCTTAACACAGTCATGGGTAATCCCATAACAAAACACTCATACAATCGTTCTCTAAGGAAAACTAAGAAGGATGTGAAGGCCGCAATTGAAATGCGAAACGACCTTGAAGAACTACTTGAGAACGCAAAGAACACTGATGACGCACCTAATGTGCTATGGGGATGATTGCATGAATGTCTTTGATGCTATGGCTGAATATGTGAACCGTAATCACTATGTTGATGTCGAAGACAAGGTTCCTGTGTTCCTGTGTTCTATTGGCACTCACATATTCAACGGACTCAATAAGTGCGGCACATGTCCGTTCATACCTGTTGAGGGTGTCGAAGGATTCGAGATTGAATCTTGTATTCTAAGACATGACAAAGACCCAATCTATACGCCTATGTCTCATGTCGCTGATACGAGACTTCACATACTGATGCGGGGTATGAAAGGGTCGGGTAAATCGGTGCTCATACAGTTGTTTCTAAGCCCTAAAACAGGGCTACTCTCGAATGTGGCTAATGCTGAAATAGGCATGGGCTTTAGAACCGACATCGGGCCGAACTCAATTACCGAAGCAGGTATGTTTGGTTCTGTTGATGAAGAGGGCAATATCATGGGGCGACCACTCGCTCGTGAATTATGTGGTGGGTTCCTCGGTTTCGAGGAGTTCTCCTCCATCACTGATGCTGGTAAAAAGGAGCACAGCACAGATATTAAGAATCAACTATTGACTTCTACCGATAACGGTCGGGTCAAGAAGGTTATGCGTGCTGGGTGGGTAGAATACATTACCCGCTACACTTTATGGGCTGGCACCCAACCTGCTCGATTCGAGATGGAGTCCGGTCTTGACCGGCGATTCTTCATCATTGACATAGAGATGAACCCCGAAAAAGAACGCCTGTTCAAGATAGCACAGGCCAAACAAGCGAGCATGACTCCGAGTGAGCGTGCCGAACTCATAGGCATGGCCGATAAATTACGCAACTTCTTTACCGACCGAGCATTGGATGTTATTATGAATCCACCCACAGGGCTACGCTTCGATGACGAGTTCAATGAGTGGTTGTTCCGACCCGAAGTGCGTAGCCACGAGGCCGACTTGTTTCGACGCTTGGCTCTCGGCTACTCTATCATGTCCCCCGAATACAAAGGCGGCGGCATACTACACATCAAAATGACAGACCAATTACGAACTATACTTGACCGTTGCTTAGATATGCGACGAACTGTTATGGACTCCGACCTGCGCCTCATCAAGACGGCGTTTTGGAACCAAGCCATGTCACGCTCCAACCTCATTAAAGAGGTAGCACGAATGATTACTAATGGCGATTATCAATCCGCTAAAAGGTGGATTGAGGACAACCTACATATACAGGCGTGGTATAATGAAGAAAGGCCGAAGGGCGGAGGTAGAGGGCGCAAAGGAGTGTCGTGTTATATCGGCTATCCTCAAGCATCCTACGAACCCGCCAAAGCGGAGAAGGTGAACTAAGATGAAATACAATAAAAGATTTATTCAGCGAGCAATAGAATACATTAAGACAAACGGGCCGGCTACTGCCGAAGAACTACATGACGCACTAAGGTTTACTAAAAAGGGTAGACCCGAAGTGCACCCTCGGACAAAGCCACAGGTTCAACAGATACTTTGTCGAAGTAAATTGCTTAAATCACATTGGACTAAAGTTGCTCGTGCCGACAATAAGGCCTATCCTCGATACACCACTTATAAAGTGAGACAATACTCGGTGGCAGGTGAAGAGTGATGGGTAGATACACTCAATGGTGCGACCGAGCACGAGAACAGATACTACGAAACGGCGAGATGTCATCTCGCTCACTCATGTATAATATAACACAGTCGGGATTTAGCCAAAGGCGCAGTCCCACCAGTGTCGCCTCGGCATCCCAAGCCCTGCTTCGAGACAACCGCTTTGTATCACATGAACCCGAAGTCGGTTCATATCAATTCGGTGAAGGCGAAGTAGCGAGAGGCTATCACTACAAAGTAAAATTATGGAGTGTGACACGATGAAGACCCGACGACAAATCCAAGACCGCATAGATGAAACCCGCAACGAGGTAGTAATCAATACACTCCAGTGGGTAATCGAAGACAACAACTGTGCTGTGTGTCAACTGGCAAACAAGCGTGATGTCGAAGTAAAAATACACAGGGGCGAGATGACGAGCACATTCCTTGAATCAAAGTATTCTTGGCCGGTTGGCACAGTAATGACTCACATGGATGAGCACCTGCAATACGACCCCAACGAAGCATCACATATCGAACAAATGCGTGATGAGTCCATCAGCACACTTAATGTTGCCGAGAACCTCGTGCAACGCCTTGTATCGTGGCTCGATGAACTTGAGCAACGCAAAGTCACAGAAGGCTTAACCTCGGAATGGATTGGTGACGCAACCAAATTACTTTCTCAAGGTCAAGGCTTCTTGAAGTTGGTAGGTCAACTTAAGAGTGAGATTGGCGTTGATTCTCAACTGCTATTGGCCGACCGTAAGGTCGAGAACATGATGGGTATTCTTGTAGAAGTTCTACGCAACGAACCAATTTACCTCGACCAAATACAACTTCGCCTCGCTACCATGCAGGCACCAGTCGTCACCTATGACGATGCCGACTTTGAGGTGATTGAATGAAGCGTGAATGGGATTGGATGCTGGATGGTGAAGAGGAATGAGTATTAAATCTTGGCGTAGCAAAAGTGCTACTATGTTGTTCACACGACCTATCTATGAGCGTGAGTTTCCCGCTCTCTCCCAAGCCATGTCCGATGATGGTTTAAGTATTCGCTTAGTGAATAAAGGTAATGGTTATGAGTTGTATGTTGCAGACTATCAAGTCCCTGCGAAGTCGGTGCGGGAGGTGTGGGGATTATCACCACATCAAATGCGCCGATTCATAGATTGGGTTTTAACAAATGATACGGAGTTGATGTGATATGGGAGTAGTAATTTTTACCAAAGACGATGAGCGATACCGGACTGGCGACTACTTCACCATGTATGGTGGACTCACAGTCTCCCCCTCTCTCCCACACACTACTTACATTCTACACATTAACAAGTTCAGTGAACAAGACGCTCTCTATTGGACTAAGATTGTTCCTTTCCGACTTGTAGTGGTTTGTGACAAGTTGCCTAAATTGACAAAGGCGAGTGACGAATGCGTCATCCTCGACCAATCAATCAAGACAGACAAGCCCGACTACTCTCGTAAAATGAGAGCCGCCCTATGCTGGGCCGACCGTGACCGAGCGCATACTGCTCTCGGCCCTATCCCTCTCCCCTTAGCCAACGCATTCATCAAGGTTAATGTTCACGACATCAACCTCGGTCGCCTCTTGGCTCGGTGCCGCTACACGCTACACGAAAATTACACTCGTGCCGCTATTGCATACGGCATCAATCCAGTTCGTAAGTTCAAGTGGCCTTCTAAGAAGGCCAACAAGGACTATATAGTGCCGATGGGTATTAGACAATCAGACAAGCACATAGCGACAATCATCAATAATGATGTATTGACTGCTAATGAGTTGCGCATCAATGATATGACTGCGCTACCTGCTGGTCTAAATAAAACAAAACAGGAGGCAATACAATGGGTATGATGATACAACAAGAAGCAATAGATACGGTGTTCGTTTACGGGACACTAAAGAATGGATATAGCAATCACGGATTGGTAAAAGACTCTCTCTTTCTTGGCGAGTTCTCCACTAATCCAAAGTGGGGGTTAATTGACTTAGGCTTATACCCTGCTATGGTTCGTGGTAGATTTGAAGTGAAGGGCGAGGCATACGGTGTCTCGGAGTCTACTCTTGAAAGACTTGACTACCTCGAAGGCGTAGACCGAGGACTTTACTCTCGCCGTAGAATCAATGTCAAAGATAATCTCGGAAATAAAATTAGTGCTTGGGTCTACATTTACAATGCTATTCCACATGACACTGTTCAACTTATGGAGGAGTGGTGAGTATGGATTACGGCAGTGGCGGCTTATTTATTATCTTCGGGTTCTTACTGATGATTATTATTCCTACTTTACTCAATCCCGAAACATACGATTACGGCGGAGCATACCAGTTCGACACCAAGACTACTATTGAGTATGAGCAACGAGCCATGCGTTCCGAATCACTTATTTGGATGAACCAAGACGAGTGACGCTGATATAGCATGAGTCATTACGCTTAAGTGTGTCGGCCAATAATAATAACAAGAGGGTGCGCCGAGCAATAGTAGAATTACTGCTTGAGCATGGCCCTGCTACTCGTGAAGAAGTAGCGGAACTGCTACAAAATTACAAAGGTGTAAAGAATGTTCCATCTCCTAATTCTATATCGGCTCTTATGTCGAAGAATCCTCAAGTAGTAATTGTTGGAAAACAAAAGGTCGAGATGACTCTTGGTATCAACACACATCACATGATGTTTGATATTGACCGAGAAGTAATTAAGACAAAGGATGATTTGATTTTAACTCGACCAATATCTGTTATGACTCCCTCCGAGCGACGCAAAGCAATTCAGTGTAAACACTGTGGCCGAACTCGAATCATGCCTAAAGGCTCTACTAAGTGTCTCGCATGTCATCGTAGAGAGTAAGGTTATATAGTGGCGTAGACTCATGTTAAGGCATGAGACAAGTATGGGCTACCAAGCACCGACCTTCTACTCTCGATGAGTTCGTAGGCCAAGAACACATTGTTAATGAGTTCTCAAATGTTATCCACGACCTTAAATCAATGCAACATTATATTTTTCATTCTCCCGAAGCGGGAACAGGTAAGACTTCTCTCGCTCACATATTGGCTAATCAACTTGGCTACACCATTCACATGTATAATGCGTCGTCTAAGAGACAGCGTGGTATTGAGTTTATTGAAGATGAACTCGCACCTATGACTCGACTCGGCCAATGGGAAACGATTTACTTTTTAGATGAAGCCGACCAACTTACTGATGCGGCGCAGTCGGCACTGAAAGGTGTTATCGAAGGCGCTCAAGGCTACTTCATCCTCACCTGCAACGACTTGACTAAATTATCGCCGTGGCTAAAATCTCGGTGTCAAGTAAGAACCTTTCGCCCCATAGAAGACAGTGAAATGTTTGTTCGGCTACATCAAGTAGATGGCAAAGAGGGATTCTTTACAAAGAACGATGACATTTTCAAAATCATCTATGCCAACAAAGGCGACCTACGAAACGCAATCAATACCCTCCAAGCATATCACACTATGCCGGAGGAACAACGACAACAATTCTTACTCTCAATATCCGAACCCGAAGTTGATGCGGCTAAAATCCTCACACTTTGCATTAAGGAAAAGCAGGTAGAAGAAGCCGTGAAGTGCATGGGCACTCCGGTCAACCTGCGAAAGACAATAGACGCCGTGTTTAACTACGGCATTCACTCCCCCGCTAAACCCGAAAGCAAATTGCTCTTGGTGGATGCCGCTACACAGGCCCAAAGGGATTTGTTAAGTGGTGTCGAGTCTCACTATGTTATGTGGGATTTTTGCCGGAGATTGGCTGAATAGATAGGGTTATATAGTGGCGGAGATACATGGAAATATGAGGTATTACAATGGTAGATATTGAACAGATGATAGAAAGAATTAGCAAAAATGTAAATTGCACGACCGACGCACTAAGTGCTCGGATGAATACGGTGCTCGACGCAAATCGAGCGGCATGGATGGATGCTGGAAAGACAGAAGAGGAGTGCTCCATCAACGCACTTCGTATTGCTGGCCGACAAGTTAAGAGCGAAGGTGAACGCCTCAAGCGTTCCGGCGCAACTCTCTTTGAAGGAATGTTTATTAGCGCACCACGATACAAAGACTGGGCCGACTTCGCTTACAAGAAAGCGGCTAAGAGTATTGGTGACTCCGCTATTGCGGATGCTATGGTCGAAGATGGACTGGCGACAGTCTACGAAGACAACAACGACGGCACATACACTAAAAAATACAACGGCTCTTTGGCTCGTGGCGAAGCATTCGACCCCGATGTCACTACAACAGACATCTCCGAGTTGCCAAAGAACACATATGATGCTGGCAACGGACTGCACTTTCATTTGATTTGGGATAAGGCCAGCCCTACATTCCCTTCGGGCGATAAGAACTTCAAGTATGGCAACCCTCGCCCACTAAGCGAGAAAGACCGCAACTGTATGTTCTTGGGTCGCAAACAAGGTGACACCGACATGCAAATCTATTCGATGCGCTTTACTGGTGCATTGGCCGAAGTAGACCACCCAACATTCGTAGCAGGCACTATCGCTATGCGACCTGCACGCAACGGTAACACTGCCTACGCTAAGGCTGGTGTCTCCACATTTGCTGTTGACGACTCTCTACAATCCGTCTTCTCCGACGCTCCCGATGCCATGAACTATGACGGTATCAAGCGACTCGAAGGCGGTCTACAAGACATCGAAGCATATGTTGGTGGACTTAGCGACAAAGAGAAGTGGGATGCTCTCGTTTCTGTTGTTGTTGAAGTGGTTCACATTGACCCACGAGACAACGGTGGCTACATTATGACTGTTGGCGACCTTGATATTATGAGTATGGCTGGCACTACGGACATTTATGTCCCTGCCTCCCAAGAATCTCTTGTTGACTTCTCGGTCGGCTCGACTCTCATGGTTGTAGGTCAACCCTACATGAGCCGTGACGATGAAGCACGCCTCGTCACTACTGGTTGGTGGTGCGCTGAGTCCATTGGCTCCGGCGAATCCACCACTACTGATGCTGAGGGGTGGGATTGATGGCTTGGGCACAGTCTAAGACCGAGGCGGCACCTGCGAAAGCGGGTGCTACCTACGGAGCAGACTACTACCGTGAGTTGTTTGACAAGAAGCGTGAGAACCACGCTCCGATTCGTATGGCGCTGGTTGGCAAAGAGAACACGGCAAAGACTGGTCTATCTCTTGACCTCGCAATAAAGCATACAGACAAGCAAATTATTGTCCTCGATTGCGACAACTCGGCACAGAACACAGTTGATTACCTGCTCTCTACCAAAGTTGAGGGTGCTGAAAGAATCCGTGTCATCCCTATGATTGACGAGATGGATGATGCTATGTGGAATGACGACAACACTACCGATTGGCTCGCAGTAGTCAAGAAGTTGGAGTGGTTCACTGCCTACTTGGGCGAGAATCATTCCGATATTGGTGCAGTGGTTATGGATGGCGGTTCTACTTTCCTCAAGTGGTGTGAGTTCGTAATGACTGAGCGACTTGTTGAGCGTGGTGTCATCAAAGACGAAAGCGACAACTTCAATCAGAAAGAGTGGCGTGAACGCAACCGTGTGTTTAAGGGTGTCCTTAACCGCTTGACTGCTCTACCAATTCCTTACATCTTCTTTACCTTTCACTTGAAGGATAAGAAGCAGTTCATGGATATTGGTAACGGCACTAAAGCCATGATGAAGATTGGCGAGATTGTTGATTGGGTTGACGGCACACAGCGTTTCGTGAGCCAACAGATTCTACTACGGCGATACACTAAAAAAGGCGATAAGACCGCTGGTGTTGAGGCTGACAAAAAGTTGGGCGAGGATGACTTCGTTATTCGTGCCACTGTCAACGAGATGAAAGGTCGCAATATGGAACACTTGGGTAAGCAATATGACTTGATGAGTGTTGTCAATAGCAAAGTGTCTTGGAATGGATTACCTTTCGGGTGGGACTGATGGCGTTTGAGGCTAAGTTGTTTGAGATGGGTAAGGAATTAACCCGCCTACGCTCAAAAATTGCAGACCTTGAGACAATCATTGATGAGATACCCAACTTGGGTGCCATCTTTGCCGCAGTCCAAGAACTACAAAACGAACATGATGCTCCGGCATCTAAGTTCACTCACTATCTTGGGAGTTGGGTAAAGTGAGCGGCGTGGGGCCATTTGTCCGTAACGCTGTCGTGAGTCTACTCTCCGTGACTGGTAGAGAGCAACACATCAACGGTAAATCACAGAAGCAGGTTGCAGGTTGCATTCTTTCGCTAAATGAAAAAGTGTTATCTACTACATCCATAGTTAAGGATGGTAAGACATCCCTATCTCGATTCTCTATACTTACTGATGCTGAGAATACTGCTACAATCCCAGTTCCCGACATAGAAAGAATGCTTGGTGTTTTAAAACATCACGGCGAATATGTCACTATTGATTACAAGGATGACAAAGTAGTGATTAAGTCTAAGAACAAACAGACTACGCTTACTGGTGGCTTCGGGGCTAAGGCATTTGCCAACAGCCAAAGCACACTCAAAGAGTGGTGGACTCAAGCCAAAGAGCGAGCAAAGCAAATCAAAGGTAATGTGTATTTGACTAAGGATGGAGATACAATTGCTCCTTTCTTTGTTGCCGAATTGCCAGCCGAAGAATTACATGATGCTCTCAAATGTGACGGCATCAACGGACAGAAGTTGAATCGTTATACCTTTAAGGTAGATGAAGGCTCTCTTACTTTGACAGTGGGCGACGCATTCAAGGGCGCAACTACTGTTGATTTTGGCCCACACACATGTAAAGATTTTACAGCCACCTTCGAGGGCGGTCTTGAGCACATAGTCAAACACTATTCAAATAACATCAAATTGTCATTTATGGACTTCACAGAATACGGACAAGGCATACGCCTTCTCCTCACTATGGGGAACGGAGACTGGGTGTTCCAAGCGGGGGTGCTCTAATGAGCATCTTCGATACTGGGAAAACCGGTAATAATGGTAATGGTTTTAAGAAAGGTAGAAGGGATAGCATATTCGGATTTAGCATAGGCGAAGTAGAAGAGGCATGCGGATATGCGCCTCTCAATCACTGGATTTACCGAGGCTCGCACCGCCGAAGGCGTATGCGTATAGTGCTTGGATGCGTGTGGTATCACGAAATGCTACCCGATGTGTGGTATTCAACAGAAGAGATTACTCAAATGTGCTTGGCGCATGATTCAAAAGGAACATCGGCTATGGTTATTACAAATCAAAGAATAGGAACTCTATTTAGGGTTTTTATTGCCCGTAATTTAATCGAGTATAGAGTCGTCAAGGGCAAAAGAGAATATAAGAAAGGTGAAATAAATGAAAATGAAGTGTGATAAGTGCAATAAAGAACAAATTATCAATCAACAGCAACCTATGGTTGCCGTGGGTGAGATTGCTGAACAGATGTTGGCGTGCATTCACTGCCACTCCGTATTTAAATTATGCTTGACTCTTAAGTCTCTCCGAGATGACTACCGTGACCCGCACTGGTTGCGTGAGCACTATGTGGATAAGGGCTACTCTATGGCGGCAATAGCCGACATGTGCGCTGTTACTCCTATGACTATTCAAAATTGGCTACGCCGACACGACATCGAAACAAGAGGCCGTGGTTATCGAAGGAATGATGACTAATGACTAAGACTGGTGCCTCACATACATTTACTGCCGAGGTATGTAATAAATGCGACGGCATTATTACTGGTCGGTCACATCCAGTAGCCCCTAATACAAGCAAAATTATACACACCCTCCTTCTACATCATGGTTGGTGTAGATGCGAGCGATACTATACCTATCGAGAGTCTTTTCTCGACCTCATAGATTAAGTAGTGGCGAAGGTTAATGATTAAGTATGATAGTAACGCAGGTAGGCGGTAGGGACATCCGCATAAGAAGTAGGAATCCCGAAACACTCGTGCGCCAAGACATCAAAGTCTCCGCATATCCTTACTGCTTTACACAGAATGTAGGTGATACATACGGCTTGGTTAAAATCCAAGAAGGGTTCGAGGGCTTATACGGACAGAAGTTAAACAAGGTGTATTTTCGCACTGAGTATGACAGGCGCATATGGTCTAAAGGCAACAGGACTTGGGAGGCGAATGTGACATTCCCCAACCAAGTGTTGATTGACCGACTCGACAAGGGCGAAGAACCCATACCCAACTATCAGCACCGTATTTGGTATCTTGATGGTGAGTGGAAAACAACCTCCGGTGAAATAACCATGTTGTCGGTGAAAGACTCATACACCGGTAGAATGTATTCATGGGTTTGTCACCCCGACATAGAAGCGGGAATCCATAAATCCCTAAACGAATATGAATATGATACTCCGATTAAAGCATTCGCCAATGAGCGTCAATTGCTGGCCGACTTTGCCTCTCATATGGCAAAACAAGACCCCGATATTATCGCTGGTTGGTATGTGGTTGATGCCGACATAAAACAGATATGCGACCGTATGAGAGCAGTGGGATTAGACCCCAAGAGTCTATCTCCATACAATCGACATGACTTCAAATACAACTGGAGTGACAAGCATTGGTCGCAACCGATAGCAGGTAGACTATGCTTTGACTTGATGGTCGGATTCAAGAAATTATGGACTATTAAGAACGGTCAACTCGCATCACAGAAGTTGGATGATATTGCTTGGCAGGTTTTACAAGAAAAGAAAGTAGAGTTGCCCGACGGCCACGATACCTACTACTCCGACCCTGCTCTTTACCTACACTACAACAGAATAGATGTGGACTTGTTGCCCAAGTTGGATGAAGTGGTAAATGCTACTGGTTACTTTACTTCTATGCAACATGTGGTGCAGTGTCAACTCGCCACCACTCCTCTTATCACTGCCATGAGCACGAGTCTGTTCCTCCAAGATAATAAGTTTGACCTTCGCATACCCGACTCTCCTCAATTCGAGAAGAAGGATTACGCAGGGGCCGACATTCAAGAGCCGGAACCGAACCGCTATGAGAACATGGCTATCATGGATATTAAGGCCATGTATCACAGTAATGTAAAGTTACACCGTATATGCTGGACCAACCTCGGTGAAGATGGAGTTGATTGCGGCAACGGAATCAAGTTCACTCAAAGAGAAGGACTGCTGGGTAGGACTATGGATAAATTAACTATCAAGCGCAACGAATACAAAGCACTGATGAAAGAAGCGAGAGCCGCCGATGACAAAGTAGCCTACAAAAAGTGGGATGCGGCGCAGTTCGCTACGAAGTCAATGGTTGCTTCTCTTTATGGCATCTGTGGCGACTCTAAATACGGTATGTATCACCCCGATATTGCCGCCGCTATCACATTCACATCTCGCCAAACGCTGTTCCGATTACGGGATGAGTGCAACGAGCGAGGTTATCCAGTCCGATACGGACATACAGACTCGATTTTCTGTGAAGTTCCCTCTCCCGAAGAGGGCATGGAATTGGTGGCTGAAATTAACAAGGCTATGGCTCCTATCGAAACCGAGTTCGAGAAGTGGTGCGAATCTATGGTCCTCAAGGCTAAGAACCGCTATGCCGGTAAGGTCACATGGACTGATGGCGAATACCACGAGCCGGAATACTACTACAAGGGCTTAGAACTCATACAGGCACGCATGCCAAAGGCCATGAAATCGGCTATGGATTCTACCCTCCGAGGCATACTTGACGGTAAGCCAAGAGATGAGGTAGATAGTGACCTAAGTGCGTTGATTACCAAAGGTATCGCTGGCGAACTTGGTGAGGAACTGTTGATGGTCGGTAAATTGAAAAAAAGGCTCAGTGAATATAGGGTCTTGTCGGGCGCATCAGCAGGTGCTAAATGGGCCAAAATGTATCTCGGTAAAGACTACAAGGTAAATGAGTCATTCTTGACTGCTGTGGACCTAAGAGGACAGCATATTGCGTTTGATAAGATTGAGGAGTTGCAGGGTAAAGCCGAGATTGACTGGTCCGAGATGACCGAGAAGTTCATTGTCAATAAAGCGACCAGTATCTATGAATTAGTGGGTTGGGATAACATGGAGTTACTCAACGCTCACCGAGGACTGGGTGCTGTTCAATGGATATGACTATATAGTGGCGTGGATAAAGTGAGTAATATGACCGAAGAACGGACACCTCGCAAAATGACAACGAAAGAACTCACAGAAGCAGTGCATAACATTGGCTCGTCACTGAACGGCCTTGCTCATGCACTTTCAAACGACATATCTCAAATTATGGGTGTGCTTTCGGGCATCCTTGTTCACATGGACTTGCTCGAAACAATTAACTGTCCCTCCTGTGGCAGTGAATTACAGCATCCTAAATTAGAAGGTGTGCCGGAACCTACTCACTGCCCTCACTGTGGTAGCGATTTGGACCTAAATGAAGAAGAATGATTATTAAACAAACGGGGCGTGGAATAAATATGGCACGAGTATTGTTACAAAGTATGGATGAAGAATTAGTCGCTAAGGCAATTAAACTTCACGGAAAAAGAGATGTTTATGTTGCAGTAGATGCGACAGTCCTATCTCGTATGAAAGCACTTGAACTCGGACTTGACACTCACGCATTGGTCGGCGTTGACGCCGATGCTTCTATTTACGAAGTATTCCCTGCCCCTACAAAGAAGGCTGTAAAGCCTAAGAAAGTAGAGGCGAAGAAAGATGAACCAAAGTCCGAGTAAATACAGCAAAGAGTGGTTTGAAATCCACGGCCCCGAACACGGACATGCTAATCCCTTCAAAGCGGCTAATAATAACTGGCCGGTTCGACTATCTAAATCAGCATTTATGACATATTTAGGTTGCCCTCGTAAGTATTGGTGGGGTAATGTTGCCGAGATACGGGGGCCGAGGAATCATTTTATGGTTCATGGGACCGCTGTGCACCGTTCACTTGAGAATCTCTATGGTAATTGGTCTGTTGGCACTGAACAGACTTTCTCTACTTTAATGCTCCAAGATTGGGAGGATAAGTCTACCCATGAACCGCACTTAGAGTGGGATGAAATGCAAAAACAAATCTACACTGGTTCTGTCGAGGCTCTCGCTCAACTTGAAGAGGAGCGGTTGCGTCGATGGGGTGCTGATTCATTTGCGCCCGAAGAGTTCGAGGTAAAACACACTATCAAGGCACCGGACAATAATTTTATTCTCGTAGGCATGATTGACGGAGTGCATAGGCACCCCGACGGTGGGCTTGTTATCACTGAATTGAAGACAGGCAAAGCAACCTCCGGTAAGTTATCCAAGACTCGTAAGGAACTATGCTATTACCGCTACATGTTGGCTCTTTTGGGTTGGGATGAAGCAGTCTACTTCTACTACCTGTTCCCCGAAGCAACCAACACTAAGTTGTTTCACGAACTTGACGGTAAGAAAAACACTGAGGTGTGGCTTGGCGACCTTCAAGGCATGGCTGTTTTAGAGAAGGTGCAAAAGCGTTCTGTAACGGCTATGCACAAGTCTCTCGACAAGACTTTCGAGGGCATTAGCAATTCTCTATGGGATATTAAATGGAACGACTACTTCTGTTCGGAGTGGTGTGACTTCAATATGTCCTGTGAGTCTCAATTGATGGGTATTGATGAAGACCCAACGGTCTTATATAGTGCCGATGAGGAATGGTGATAACATGCAAACCAAGATAAAGTGCCCCGAATGTGAGTCTAAAGATTTTGATACTGATGCTATGATGCTTGTCACAGGACAAGTTGGTGGCGAACAGAAAATGCTTATTGTTCATACCTGTAAAGGGTGCGGTCATAAGTGGAGGGGTCATGCTTGACCCTGCTCTCTTTTCCAAGAGAGATAGGTTTGAAGCGTGCCGTGATTACCAAGCATTATCAATACAAACATTATCTCGACAAGATGCGCTCAAAGACATCGTGTTATACCAGCCTATACTCCTTTAATAAAATGAATGATGAGGGCAAACCCGATTACAGATACGCAATAATTGATAGAGCATGGTGGGACTTTGATGCGGGAGAGCGAGGCGGAATTGAACTTGTCAAGCGGGATGTGGCCGAACTCATCCGCCGCTTGGAGGGAGACATTCGTGTCGTTGCCACCGGCAGAGGTTTTCATGTGCACCAACTCTTCAACGATTCAGTCTGTGGACCGGAGTTCCGCTTAACATTAGAGCACTACCAGCGAAGAAAGGCAAAGGGACTCGTTACTCTTGATGGAGTAGGGTTCCCCGAAAAAATGACTCGTATTCCAAACACATTCAATCCTAAGCGTGGTCGCTGGTGTGTAGTTATTGATGGTCGAAAGTTTGCTCAAGACCCCGATAATTTCGTAATCCCTAAATCTCCCTCTCCTACTGAAAGAACTCTCCATCCTTTCGGAGAATCTACTTCAAATGGCTTTGATTTCATAACTTGGGCTAATAACTACGCCCCTCTACAAGAAGACTACAACTTCACAGAAGGGGTCTGTTTGGACTCCGATGCCCTCACTGCTGGGTCAGTGCCTTTGATGCCCTGTTTGGCTCGTGCAGTGCACGAGAACAAGCCTAATCACCATGTCCGTGTTGCACTCGTGCAACATATGGCTGATACTCTACGAGATTTTGCCGACCCCGACGCTTTGACTAAGGAACAAAGGCTGGTAATTGAGGATGAGATTTTTGACTACATCAAAGGTCTTAATTGGTCCAACTGGAATGCAACAAACTCTCGCAAAGGAATCAAGAGCACCATGAAATACCGAAGAGTTCCTTCGTGTGCGTGGTTTGTAGCGAGAGGGATGTGCGCATCTAAGTGTTGGCGTTATGATGGCACCGTAGAAGTGCCCCAACAGCCGTAGTCCTCTTAAACCACTTAGGATAAGCATATACAATGCTCATCGTAGATGACCGAGAAAACGACCTTCTAAAACATAAATTACTTGTCGCTATGGGCGAACATGTCAAGGTCAAAAGACTGATTTCAGCCGACTATATCATCGGTGAGATTGGTATAGAGGCCAAAGAAATAAATGACCTTTATCACTCAATCATGGGGCATGGTAGAAGCCGCACTATCGTAGGCCAACTCCATGACCTCAACGAGAACTTCGAGCGACCTATGCTCGTAGTCTACAACACTAAGTTGAAGCCGTATGTGCGTGGTGGAGGGCGTGCCGCAATCGGTAGAGAACTAAGAAAAATGCACGCTGTCATCAAAAAGTTCAAACAGAACTTTGCTATCCAATTCCCCAACATTCAATACATGGAGTTATCCAGTATGGATGAGTTCGTGGACTGGCTAAACGCTATGCACCACGGCCTAAGAGTCCGTAAAATTACTACGGCTGAACCTAAAGAGATTCAAAAAAAGAGCAACCGTAATGTAGACCCAAGAGTAGCAGTTCTCTCGTCTATCGAGGGCGTGTCCGAAAGAGCGGCGCATGATTTGCTATCGCACTTTGGTTCTATTCCTCGAATCCTACGCTCAAGAACAAGCCAGCGTATGCTAATGGAGATTGAAGGTATAGGTCGCAAAAGAGCAAAGGCTATCCTGTCCCTGCGTGAAAGATACCCCGACCAACCCGATACTCATTCCGAGTAAGTAAAGGAACTTGATTGCGATTTACCCGCTACTGAACGGTTGTCGGTAGCAATCTGTATGTTATGCAATTCAACGGAGGCGTGAGATGCGTCGTCATCACCTTGACCTGCATTCCTCTCCACTGTCACCTTGATAGTGTTGTTCGATACATCGGCACCGACTACGCTACCACTAAACAATACCACATTACCACGCTCGACCTGCCCAACCGACACAGTGTTGGTGTATCTTACGGCAGTCTCCACACATTCAACAGTTACCAGTAGAACTGCACTGCCGGAGGCGGCACCCATACTGGCTCTACCAAACACTCTAATGCTGTTCGATTGAGCGTTGGGTGGTATTCGGGCAGTAGCAGTAAAAGATGTAGGCGGCGACACCCAATCTCCAGCACCAGCAAAGACCATGCCGTCTTCGCCCATGATTGCATCTCCCGATGTAGGGGAGATAAACGAGTCAATGCCGGATATACCGTTGCCATCTCTCGGAGCCGCTGTTGGTTTTGTTTGACCGAGAACTCCGAATGAGCCACCGGTAACACTGTCATTGTTAAAGTCCATAGTTCCCTTGACACGATTAAGGGTAGTATTACCTAATGCCGATGACGATAGCGTATGCACTCCGTTGATTGAAGTGCTTAGTCCGTCGGGTCGAGAGACACGATTTGGATTTGTAATTGGATTCAGTTGAGAACTGCTTGTTTGAGCAGGTCCACCGTCACCCCAACCTCCCCAATCTTGCCATCCTCCACCTTGAGGATTACCTGCGTTATCTCCACCTCGACCACCAGTAGTGCTACCTCCCGATGGAGGAGTCTGTGGGGCTACGCTACCGCCGCCACCTTGATTACCTTGACCGGATGACTGAACGCCACCTCGTGCTACCTTTGGTAGAATGTAGGAGGTGAAGTTCTTTGCCGCTCGTGATACATCACGCTCAAGTCCGATTGATAGTGCTTCGCTATCTCGACCGTTGATAGACCAATTGATACTACGAATAGAAAGCAACTCATTACTAAGTCCCATCTGAGCATCAGTGTAGCGTAGTGTAGTTGCTGGCACGAAGTTCCAATCGTCAACAATGTGAAGACGAGGGGCATACCATTCAGCATTCTTGTTCCAGTAATCGGCCTGTCCGAACTTACGAACTCCGAGAGGGAAAATACTATCGGTGTTATGTCCTTTACTGTATGTCACACCAGCCCAATTATGTGCATTTAAATGAGTGTTACTACCGCCGCAACGGTTGCGTAGGAGAGAGGTCAAGTAATCGTAGTTCACTGAAATAACCATTTTTTCATTACCTGCTTGGTCGCTCCAGTATGTAGAGGGTATGCCTATTTCGTAGAAACCATTTGATGCAACGCTAATTGAACTACTGCTTCGGAGAGTAGGAGTAACACCAACTATGCCAGCATCCCAATCGTAATCCAATAAGTATATTCGGAACATGGCGAGGTTGGGGTCAGTGAATGCGTCTTGTCTGTCGTCAATATCAATTGCGATTCTCAAGTGTCCGTCAGCGTTATAGTCACCACTGCTGGGCGTTTTCATTGTAGTCTTAGGCATACCTTGAGGAACATGCACTACCTGCATAGCGTAGGATAGTGAATTAGAACCAAGCCAATAATAATTTGCTGAGTATGCCAGTGTGCCCTGCTCATCAGTGTTGTTTGGTGTTGCGCCATCTCGACCATCAAGTGCATTTTGAATACCACTAAACAAGTTGCCACCCCAAAGAGAAGCCCAAGCCCATGCCTTATCATCAGTATAAGACCCTGCCAAATTGCATGTTCGGGGGATTGTTCGGGATTGGTCGGCCACATATCCGTAGCGAGCCTCGTAAAGCATAGTGTCGTTGAGTCCGTTGAGAGTGTGACTGTCGCTAAATCGAATAATCTCGGCTGTCACTGCGAATGGTGCGGCCTTGTTCTTCTCATATTCTTGTTTGGCTACAATCAATGCCTCGTTTCTTGAGGTCACTGAGTCCACATTGATAATATCCCAACGAGGGCGTGTTCCGAGCGTAGCCGAGGGGTAATCAACGAATGCTGTTCCGCCGTTGTAGAAGACACGAACATTGGAGATTTGTCCACCGGATTCGGTATTCAAGTTGGAGATTTTTAGGTTGGTAGTGTTAAACACGAAACCGTTGCCATATGTAGGTCGGAATGACGGCTGTGAGTCTCGACCCATAAGCCAAGACATAACCGACCGAGTTCCGTCGGTATGGCCTATACCACTACCGCTTTGAGTAGAGGAGAATATGTTGGCAATAGTAGTGTTGCGGCAGTCATTGACCGAGCCAAATGTATCTACCGACCCTACCTTACGCCAATAACCTGCATTGATTGTCGCACTCTTACCTGCAACAGTCACTTTAAAATTATGAGGTCCATTATGCCCGACTTCGGAGACAACATATCTCGTCTTGTAATTATCAGCGGCGAGGCTTAACTGTGAATTATTGACAATTTCAACAGTATCTCCATTATTGAGTATTCCATCTACCGGCAATCCTTGATTATTACCTACAATAATTACTTTACCGTCGCCACCAGTGCTACTTGTTGAACTGATTATGGCGTTTTCCGAACCACCCGAAGCGTCGGTTTGAGTGGTAGTCATGTTGCCCATCACAGGAATAGATGCGAGAGAAGGTATTCCGTAGAGGGATGATTGAGATAACCAATTCTGTGTGAGTGAGTCGAGCCATGTAACACGGAACTTATCATCCTCGTTAAAGGTGAGGCTCGCTTCATTCTCGATAAAGCCGTCAACCTGCATCATCAATCGCATAGGGAATACATTAGCGAGGCCGACATGCACTGTCGCATCCTCGTAAGCATCTTGATTCAAACCTTCTTCTTTTTCAATAGGAATGTCTACACTTTTATTACCGAAAAAGAAAGATGTGGCGTGTTGCACTAAGGATTCAGCGTCATTGTTCCCGCTACCATATCCAGCACCGTTCCACTCATCTACCGCAGTAGTTCCTTCTACCGGCACTCCTAAATCAACCATAGTTTCGACTATGTAAGTAGCACCAGCGCCGATAATTGTCGCTGTTCCGCCGCTCGACATTGTAGTTGAAATATCAATTGCGATTTTAATTTCCCAATTAGAAGTTCCATGTAATCCGTTGTCAGCAATAATGGTGTGAGTGCCGTCTACATTAGGAGTTGTATTTGAACTTGAAATTACAATTTGCTGTCCTGTTCTAAAGTATTTGATAACATCACTACTGCCCGATATTGCCACCACTCCTTGACCGTCAGCCGCAACAGTCATGCCTGTGACTGCGGCAGGTTGGCTTTTTGCATTGAAGTGAAATATCTTCTCTTTACTTTGGCTTGTTATCGAACCTGCTACTCCGGCTCCGCTGGCGGGAAAGTTGATGATGTCGTCAGTCAATTGTAATAAGTTGTCTCCGCTTTCAAAGCCGACAAGTAGAGTAGTGCTTCGGCTGTTAAAGTGTTTGTAATTACTATTCCAATTTGCTGAATCGGCACCGTCGAGATTGTAAGGCCCAGTGGGTGCTCTCTCCCAATAGTTGTCAATGAGAACAGGAAACCCTTCTGTTTCTACGAGGTAGTCGCCTATCTCCTTTCTACCACCGGATGCTTGACCTGTTCTACCTCCATTTGATTCAGTGTTGAGATTGAAGAACTTGGATGCGTCAACAAAGACAAACGACCCCGCCTTACCCTCCCAGTTCTTGTATCGGTTATCGTCGGAACTGGGGAAAGAGTCCGGCGTGAATGAGTCGGAGTTGACGGAGGACCAAGTGTTGCCTGTGATTGGGTCTTGGGTCGCATCCATTTGCCATAGGTCAACATCAGTTCCTATCGCTAAATCAATGAACTCTTGTCTCTCGGAATCATTCGATACCGTAGAGTCAGCGAGGACCATAGATACTGCGTAGTTCTGTGCGTATGGTGCCATCAATCCGAAGTTCTTTTTACGGAACCCTAAGTCAGCATCAGCCGAGCCATCATTCCTCATGTCAGCCCACATAACCCACACATGCTTGTAGTCATCAGTGTGGCTTCTTATTTTAACAGTAGCACCGCTGTCGTGGTCTCTTTGAAAGAAGTTCGTCGCTGGCGCAACTGCGGTAGTGCCGAGCATGTGCAAAGTTCCGCCCGTCGCTTCTGTTGCTAAAACCTGCCCCAAGCCGAAAAGGGGCTGTGCATTAGCATCACTAAGGGCAGTTGGATTTGTAGTGTAGACTCTTCCTGTTTGAACTGATTGAGGGGTTCGGACATTTGTAAAGCCCATAATGTCGGTTTTAAATGGAGAAGGTCTGTTAGGAATGTTCCTTAGAATAAGTCGCACACACGCAACTCCGTTTCTTGTTGTTAATGCACTAAATGTAGTAACTGAACCACCAGCAGTTGCCGCAGTGGTAGCATACATAGGGTCCGGCCTCCAATAACTGTTTAGATTAGCATTTGAGCACCCAGTGATTGTCATTATTTTATCGTTCATATTGGCATTCCATGCTGATGCGGCGATATACACTACGGGGAACCATGTATAGGGTTGATGGGTTCCGTATGAAGTTCTAAGTCCATGAACAATCCAATCTATCGCTACTATTGCAGTAGAGGTAGTAGAAGTTGCGCTGGAGACTACGCCGGAGTCAATTGTTCCGTCGGCATCAATGATTTCAATACTACCGCCACTCGACAAAAGATGCTGTGCGTTGGCTACCAAGTCAATTTGAGTGTCACCAACAGTGAATGCTGATGCGAGAGTCGTAGCCGGTGCCTGCTCCTCTATGCGGCCAAACATGTGTTTGAACCATAGAGAGTTCTTGAAATCTTGCATCCAGCGAGAGTGTAGTGCTCGATACTGCGCTGATGCGGTTGCTGTTCCGTCATCACACGCGTCATCCCAATTGGAGTAGGGAGCGGTCGGCCCAATGGATGTATCTTCGTCACCATACATTTGAATAGGGTGTGCTGAACGGTTTCGCATTCGTGAGTCCTTATGTGCGAGGAACACACCCGACCCGTCATCTACTTCATTGAATCCGAGAGTAGCGTTGGCTGATACCAAGCGAGATGCGCCGAAGTAGTAGGTGTTGAGATTGTTCTGTGCCTCACTACGATTGTATGCTACGCTCGCTGTGCTGTCAGCATCTCCCGAATCACCAAGTTCCCATGTGGGGATTTGCTGGTCGAGTGATGAGAAGTAGTCCTGTGCGCTTAACTTGATTGTCGGAGTGCGCTCTACTGCCCCCATAGAATAATTAAGAGAGTTGATTGACCCTCGCCATAGTGGTCGGTCAATGTTATCTCGGAACATTAGAAGAGACCAGTCGGCATATGATGAAGCATTAAAGAACTCAAGTAGGTTTA
>Ga0209337_1000129_pt1 | contig 61151 bp, 97 predicted proteins | sample LinPmetageLP53_FD_184044 | JGI IMG/M metagenome (GOLD analysis project Ga0209337, IMG submission 184044) | Marine viral communities from the Pacific Ocean - LP-53 (SPAdes) (version 2) | ecosystem: Environmental > Aquatic > Marine > Oceanic | place: Pacific Ocean | collected 2010-02-08
AAAACAGGACCGGGAAGTAGATAATGCCAGTTGATAAAATGGATAGACGATATGGTAAACCAGTTCAAATAGGACTTGCAGGAGAGGGTGCTTTTGGAACTATGATATCTAACGGAATTAATAATGGAAGAATTACTGCAAAAGAAGGACGAGCATTATTACGATATAGAAAAATGTTAAGTAATAAAAAGAAAAAATAATGGCTTATAGATTATCAAGTAATAGACAACCTGGCATTAAAAAAGCTAATAAAGGAAAATCTAAAAAAAGCTCAAGAAAATGGCCTGCTACATGGCCTGAATTATGGAAAGCTTATAATAATAAAGTAGGAAAATTTGCAGATAAAATGGATAAAGTAATGAAAAAAGCTAAAAAGAAAAAATAATGGTAGAAGAAGTAATAAGTTTAGAGGAAGTACAAGTTGAACTTCCCGAAGAAGATATATTAGAAACGGGTGTTGAAATAAATCTTGAAGAAGAAGAATTTATAAATCCATTAGATACAGATCATTATTCTAATCTTGCAGAAAATATAGATAAACAAAAATTAGGTCGTATTGCTGCAGATTTATTTGATAAATATGAAAGTGATAGATCCAGTCGAAAAGATTGGGCAGATCAATATTCAAAAGGTTTACGCATGCTCGGTGTTATTACTGAAGATAGGTCAGACCCATTTCCAGGTGCATCGGGTGTTCATCATCCTTTAATGGCAGAAGCTGCTACGCAGTTTCAAGCAAGAGCCATTGCTGAGATGTTTCCTCCTGGCGGACCTGTAAAGACACAGATCATAGGAAAAGTAACTGACGAAAAACTAAAACAGGCAACAAGAGTCCAAGACTTTATGAATTATCAATTAACTCAAGAAATGCCCGAATACTTTAGTGAATTAGATCAGTTATTATTTTACCTTGCAGTGTCAGGGTCCGCTTTTAAAAAAGTTTATTATGATACTACTTTAGAAAGAGTGCGTTCATCTTTTATACCCGCAGAGGATTTTGTTATATCTTATGGAAGTAATGATTTAGAAACTTCTGAACGGTATACACAAGTCATGAAAATGACATCAAATGATTTACGAAAATATATAGCATCGGGTTTTTATAAAGAAATAAAAATTAATAGTGATACTAATGATGACGAAATTAATACAGTCGCTTCTACTATTCATAGATTAGAGGGAGTGTCTGATACATTAGCACAAAATACGCATACTGTTTTAGAAATACATTGTGATTATAATATAGAAGATGTAGATAATGAAAATGCAATAGCACTTCCTTATATTATTACTTTAGATAGTGCATCACAACAAGTATTAGCAATTAGAAGAAACTGGAAAGAAGATGATGAACGTAAGAAAAAAAGAATTTATTATGTACATTATAAATACTTACCAGGTTTAGGATTTTATGGCTTTGGTTTAATTCACATGATTGGCGGATTACAGCACGCTGCGACAGGAGCACTACGAGCTTTACTTGATTCAGCAGCATTCGCTAATTTAAATGGCGGATTTAAGGCAAAAGGAGCAAGAATAGAAGGGGGAGATATGACAGTTTCTCCAGGAGCATGGTTAGAAGTTGAAGCGTATGGAGATGACTTAAAAAAATCATTTATGCAACTTCCATTTAAAGAACCTTCTCCTACACTAATGCAACTTTTAGGAATTTTAACAGAAGCTGGAAGACGTTTTTCAAGTATAGCTGATGCTATGGTAGGTGACGCTGCAGGAACTTCACCAGTTGGAACGACTATAGCTCAAATAGAACAAGGAAGTAAGATATTTTCTGCTATCCATAAAAGAGTACATCATGCTCAAGGACATGAATTAAAATTAATAGGTGAATTAGACGGTGAATATCTTCCTAATGACTATCCATATGAAGTAATTGGCGATGAACTGTCTGTAAGAAGATCAGATTTTGATAATAGAATAGATATTATCCCTGTTTCTGACCCTAATATTTTTTCTCAAGCACAGAGAATAGCATTAGCACAAACTACACTTCAAATGGCTCAACAAGCACCTCAAATTATAGATATAAAAGAAGCATATAAAAGATTAATGTTAGCTTTAGCTTTACCTGATCCAGATTCTTTAATAATTGATGATGATGATATTATGAGACGTGATCCAGTATCAGAAAATATGGCATTATTAAATGGAAAACCAATAAAAGCTTTCTCAGATCAAAATCATGCTGCTCATATGGCAGTACACGAACAATTTATTTCTGATCCTCGTTATGGTGGAAGACCCGAGGCTAAAGAAGCTTTATTAGGACCAATGCTTGCACATATAGGAGAACATTTAGCTTTTCAATATCGTCAACAAATGCAAGCTGCAGTTGATCAAGTTTCAGGACAACCTATTCAATTACCAATGCCAGATTTTGATGATGATAATAAAAATGAAAATGAACAAGAAATGCCAATCGAAATGGAAAATCAATTAGCTCAATTTGAAGCACAATCAGTTCAACTTCTTGCTGAATCTCAACCACCAGATCCAGATCAAGTTAAAGAGCAACGTATGGCGGCAAGTGATGAAGCTAATATTGCAATAAAACAAGAAGAAATGAGCATTAGAAAAGAACGATTTGTTGCAGGTGAAAAAAATAATGAAAGAACTCAATCTCGAAAAGATAAAGAACTTCAATTAAAAGCTTTGGACATGATGGATAAACAGAAAAATAAAAAAAGTGGAAAATAAAACTAGGCCTACTGGAGAAGAAATAAGAAAAGCTAAAAAATTTCTTCAAAATAAAAAAGTACCTTTAACTTTATTTAAACCCAATACTTTTGCGGCAGCTAGTAAAGAAATAAAACAAAATTTTGATAAAACGTTTAATACTTTATTAAATGTTTATAAATCAGGAAACCCATATTATAAACGGAGAATAAAAAATGGCACAAATTCCGCCGATACAAGCGATACTACAAGAAATAAAGAAGTATAAAACAGAATTAGCTAGTAAATCACTAGCTCCGGGTTTTGATACATTTGAGGTGTATCAGAAAGCAAAAGGAATAGCTGAGGGTTTAGATAAAGCTTCAGATATTTGTATAGAAATTGAGAAACGTTATATTCAAGGAGATGATACGGATGATTAGAAATGAAGATTGGTTTACTGACGAAGATATAAAAGATCCAAATGAAAAAGATTTACCTATTCCCTGTGGTTGGAGAATTTTAGTTAGACCAGCTGGTTCAATTAGAAAAACTAAAGGCGGAATTATATTAACTGAAAAAAATCTTTCAGAACAACAATATTTAAATTCAAAAGGTAGAGTTATAGCTATGGGAAGTGAGTGTTACAGCAATAGAAACACAAATTGGTGTACATCAGGAGACCATATTGTATATAGTAGATACGCAGGGTCAAAAATTGACATTAAAGGTGTTAAGTTGATTTTGTTAAATGATGACGAAGTATTGGCTGTATTACCAAATCCAGATGCGATAACTCAGAATCTTTAATACGCACTTGTTGCGACAATACATAGGGAGAAAAAAACTATGACAGACGATATAAAAGATATTACCCCTGATAATGAAATCGAGGTAAAAATACTTGAAGATGACGTTGATAAATTAAAAGAGGATAATCCTCTTGAAATTAATCAAGAAGAAAAACCTCAACAATCCGCCGAACCAGAAGATTTAAGTAAAACAGTTGAATCTTTAAAAGGTGAATTAGAGGAAATAAAAAAAGAACCTTATAGTGCTCGTGTAAAAACTCGAATTGCTAAAGAAGTTTCAAAACGAAAAGCAGAAGAAGATAAAACACGATTACTTGAAGAAAGGTTAGCTAAATTAGAAAGTGCTGCTCAAACTCAAGATAAAAATACTCTTGAAAATCAATATCAAACAGTTTCAAAAGATTTAAAAGAAGCTATTGAAGGTGGAGATACTGAAAAGCAAGTAAAACTAATGGATGAAATGGCTGATGTGAGAAATAAAATTCAAACAGTTAAACAAACTCCTCCAGAAGTTAAACCTCAAACTCCAGTCGTTCCAGAAATGGCAAAAGAGTGGATTCAAAATAATTCTCATTGGTGGAATAAACCAGGGAATAGAGCAGCAACTCAAACAGCGTTTGGAATTGATGCAGATTTAACAGAAGAAGGATATGATGTTGCTGAACCTGAATATTATACAGAAATGGATAAAAGAATGAGCAAATTATACCCAGAACTGGTTAAACCACCAGAAAGTTCTGTTCAAAGTGAACAAAAAGATGTAGAAAATAAACCAAGAGTGCAATCACCTGTAGCCGGTGTTTCTCGATCAAATCAAGGAACCGCTAAAAGTGTAAGATTGACAAGTGATGATTTACAGAACGCTGTTACGTTCGGTATTGATATTAATGATCCATCCGCACTAAAGAGATACGCAAAAGAACTTGCAAATCTCAACACGGGAACATAGGAGCCTGATTATGACAAAAGAAAAAAGCACTTCTCTAAAAATAGAGAGAGAAACACGTGATGAGAGTACACGAATCAAAGAGTGGAAACCACCCTCTTTACTAGAAGCACCACCAGCTCGGCCTGGCTACAAGCAGAGATGGATTGCAACTAAAATACTTGGAGTAGATAACCCTACGAACTGGGCTAAGCGCCGACGTGAAGGTTGGGAACCAAGAAAACCTGAGACTATTACTGATACAGGATTTCATGCACCAACAATAGAACATGGGCAATATAGCGGGTTTATAGGAATCGAAGGTATGGTACTGTGCGAAATGCCAGAAGAAATGGTTAACCAGCGAAATGCTTACTATCAGAGCAAAACAGATGCTCAGATGGAAAGTGTTAAAAGTGACTTACATAGAGCTGAGTCCCCTGGAAATCCAATTCACCGAGACCATAAAACCAGTGTTACTAGAGGTGGAATCAAAGAATAACGTGGCATAGCTAAAAAGGAAATATTATGGCTAATACAGACGCACCTAGTGGTTTTACACCACTAAGACACCTTACGGGTGGCGTTATACGTGCCAACGAATATGAAATTGCCAACTCGCAGGCAGATATTTTTTCTTATGGTGACATAGTCACTATGGATGGATCTGGCCAACTTGATGGTTTTGCCAATAACGTAAATGCTATTGGAATTTTTTATGGCGTTGAATATATCGATGACGCAACAGGTAATGTTGAGTTCGTTAAACGTTGGAAGAGTGGTACTACAGTGAAAGCTGGAACTACACCTAAAGCATATGTTTATGACGATCCAAACATTACTTTTTCAGTACAAGCAGGCAATGGGGCCTTTACACAAGCAAATGTGGGAGAACTTTGCAATGTGTTATTAACAGCATCAACAACTCCTTACTTCCATTCAAGACATGAAGCAGACATGGCTACTTTAGCCACTACTGCAAAAGTGTTAAGAATTTTAAGAGTTGAGAATATACCTGGGAACGAAACAGCGGCAGACGCTAAAATAGAGGTTGTAATTAACAACCACTTGTTCGGTACTCAGAATGCGGGAATATAGGGGAATAGTATGGCATTAAATAGATCATTATTTACAAAGCAGCTAAACCTCGGTCTAAACACTATTTTTGGTATGGAGTACGATATGTACCCAGAACAGTGGAGACAAGTATTTAGCACAGAAACATCCAAAAAAGCATTTGAAGAAGATGTTCAAATGTATGGATTCGGAGCAGCTCCGGTTAAAGCTGAAGGCGCAGCTATCTCTTATGATAGTGGTGCTGAAGGTATCGTTGCAAGATACGTTCATGAAACTATCGCACTTGCTTTTGCAATTACTGAAGAAGCAGAGGAAGATGGGCTTTATGGATCATTAGGGGCAAAATATGCGAAAGCACTTGCTCGTTCTATGCAACATACTAAAGAAATAAAAGGTATGAACGTTCTTAATAACGGTTTCTCAACCTCAACAACACCAGTATTTGGTGGAGATGGAAAAACGTTAATAGCAACTGATCACCCTCTTGGTGGCGGTGGTACAGGTTCAAACCAATTAGCAACTAATGCAGACTTAACAGAAACTTCTCTTGAAGCAATGTTAATTCTCATTTCTGAGATGAAAGATGATAGGGGAATTCCTATTGCAGCTCAGGGCATGAAGCTAGTGGTTCCACCTGAAATAATGTTCGTAGCTGAAAGAATTGTTGCAAGTAACCTAAGACCAGGTACTGCTGACAATGACGTCAACGCAATGAAAAATATGGGAATGATCCCACAAGGTGTTGCAGTTAATCAAAGATTGACTGACCCTGATGCGTACTTCATGATTACTGATGTACCTGATGGACTAAAACATTTTGTAAGACGTGCTATCAAAAAATCTGTTGAAGGAGATTTTGAATCAGGCAACTTGCGTTATAAAGTTTCTGAACGATATTCATTCGGTTTCACCGATTGGAGAGGTTGTTTCGGAACTCCGGGCGCATAAGAAAATTAATTAAAAAAGGGCGGAATAGTTTCGCCCTTTTTATCCCAAAGACTTAAACGACTACTAATAAGGAGGTAGACAATGGGAACAACTACTTTTTCTGGTCCTATAAAGGCTGGAACAATTAAAAATACTACAGGTACTACACTTGGTACTGACGTTAAAAATACTGGTCAAGTTGTAATGGCACAGACATTTTCAACAGGTACTTCTCTTGCGAGTGGTGCTTCTGCTGCAAATGCAACTACTGTTGTAATACCAGCTAATTCACAAATCATTGATATAGTTCTTGATAAACCTACTGTAATGGCGGGTGCTACATGTGTTTTTAGCATTGGTGATACAGTTGGAGGTAACGCTACTTTTATCAACGCATATTCAGTTACAATCGCTTCTGGCGTTGGACGAGCATATCCAACAACTGAAGCTGGCGGTGCTTTAGCATGGGCTGATACAGGAACTGCGGATAAAAAATTAACATGGACTAGTGCCGGTGCTACAAGTGCTGGTGAAATTAGAGCTACTATTTTGTATCAACAAAATAATAACTTAGCATAGAATAAAGGAAGTGGCTCTTCGGAGCCACTTTAATATTATGGCAGAACAACAAAGATTTTCAAAAATTTCAACTTTAATGAATGCTATTTTTGGTAATAGTACTCCTGATCAATCTATACCCGGACATGAAATGTCAGAAAATGATATGATAGCTCAAAAAGCAAACGATAAAAAACTTCGTAAAGATACTTTTAAAAAAATGTTAGCTGCTTCTCAAAAAGCTACAGAAGAACAAGGAAATGAAATGATTAAAGGAGTTAAACTTCAACTAGGTGGAAATCCATATGATTTAAGTTCAGTTAAAATAAGACCTATGGAAAGTAGAAACAGTCCTTTATTTGCAAGCTTAAATGATATACAATCAGGTAATATGAAAAATATGGGAGAGAATCAAGGAAGTTTAATGAAAGCTTTGTATGGCGATAATCTTCCACAAACAGTAAATAGGAGATAAGTATGATTTCAGACGTTAAACAGGCAACTTTAGTTGCAGATGGACGTTTTCAAAATAACCATGCTGGCGCAGGAACATATATTGGTCGTTCACGTTTGAAAGGCGTAACTGGAAGATGTGATTCAGCGGCAACTGCACAAATAAAATTATATGACGGTACTGACGCAACGGGTACTTTAAAATATCATTTATATTGGGGAGCAGCTGCTGGAGATATGTATCAAGAATATATTTCTGATGACGGCATATTATTTGAAAATGGCATTTTTGCAGATTTAATTAACTGTAACGCAGCGTCAATTATTTGGGGCTAAATGGCTGTTTCAGGGACAACTGCATTTAGCTTAACAGTTAATGATTGCATAATTGAAGCTTTAGATAGAATTGGCGGATCACCAGTTCTTGGGTATGATGTAAAATCAGCTCGAAGAAGTTTAAATTTAATGTTTACTGATTGGGCTAATAGAGGTCTTAATCAATGGACGTTAGATAAACAAACTGTAACAATGATTACAGGGGACGTAACATATTCATTAGGATCAAGTACTATTGGATTAGTTGACGTCTATATTACACGAGATTCCACAGATTATGGAATGAATGAAATTTCTCTTACAGACTATAACGTTTATCCTAATAAAGTAGAACAAGGTAGACCTAGTCAATATTATTTACAAAAAGATTTAGACCCTATTTTATATATTTATCCAGCTCCAGAAAATAACACTGATGTTATTACTTATTGGAGATTAAAAAAAATAGATGATATTACAGCTTCTACAGTGAGTGGAACTGAACAAACTTTTGAAGTACCATCAAGATTTTATGAAGCTATGACTTCGGGCTTAGCTTATTATATGAGTTTAAAACGTGCAGGAGTTGATCCTAATAGGTCAATGTTTTTAAAACAAATGTATGATGAATCTTTTATTAGAGCTAGAGATTCTGATTTAAATTCGTCAGTTAATATAGTTCCAAATTATGGCGTCAATTTCTACTAAAAAAGGAGGTAAAGCTCCAACACAAAAATATGCTAATGGGAAATGGGCGTATGCTATATCTGATAGAAGTGGTTTACAATTTCCTTACAATGAAATGGTTAAAGAATGGACAGGGGCATTAGTTCATTCATCAGAGTGGGAAGAAAAACAACCTCAACTTGATCCAATTGTATATACTGATGCGACAGCTTTAAAAAATCCTCGACCACCAGTAAATATGTTTACAGGTAATATTCCTGAACCCACAGGAGTACCTAATCAAATTACGAATGTATTTCCTGGCACATTTGGTGCTACAGGACTTTCATTCCCAATGTCTACAGGAGAACAAATAAATGCCAGCATCGGAAACGTCACAGTTATCATTAGTTGATAAAGTTTATGATTTTAAAAAAGTAGTACTAATGGTAGGAACACCATGTTATGGTGGTTTATTACATGAAGCTTATATGCATTCTTTTTTAAGAACTCAAAAAGAAGCTGAAACTAAAGGATACAGACTTCATTTAAATTCAATGGGAAATGAAAGTTTAATAACTAGAGCTAGAAATACCATAGTTTCTCAGTTTTTAAATCAAGAAAACTTAACTCATTTATTATTTATAGATGCTGATATAGCCTGGCAAGCTGAAACTGTTACTCGTATGTTATCAGTAGATGAAGAAGTAGTAGCAGCTATATATCCAAGGAAAGGTTTAGAGTGGCAACATGTAGAAAAGTATGTTAAATCTGCTCCAAATGATTTAAAAAATTTAGAACAAAAACTATTAGGTTATAATTTAAATTTTAAAGATCCACACAATATACCAATGTATCAAGGTGGATTTGTAGAGGTATTAGATGCAGCTACTGGTTTTATGATGATAAAAAGAGAAGCAATTTTAAAGATGATAGAAGCGTATCCAGAATTAAAATATACATCAGATCAGATGTTAAATGGTGGTTTATATACAAGTGATAATTGTTATGCTTTTTTTGATACTATGATTGATCCAGTAAGTAATAGATATTTAAGTGAAGATTATGCTTTTTGCCGTTTATGGCAAAAAATAGGGGGAAAAATATATGCAGATGTGGCGAGTTCATTAACTCATTACGGAACATATTCTTTTAAAGGAAATGTCTCGCATAAATTTGCAGAACAAGATAAGATAGAAGATAATGGCAACTAATTATACAACATTAAAAAGTGATATACAAACTTGGTCTCAGAATACTGGAACTGATTTTACAGCACAATTAGATACTTTTATTACTAATGCTCAACAAGAATTAATACGATTAATTGATCCTGAGCAATTAACATTTCATGCATTTAGCACATTTAATACAGGGACTCAATTTTTAACTACTCCTGCAAATACTTTAATAGTTAAAAGTTTACAGTACACTAATGCTAGTAGCGAAAGAGTTATGATGGAGATTCAAACTGATGAATTTATAAGAGAATATTGGCCTAATCCTACTCTTACAGGACAACCTAAATATTTTGCTAATTATAATGATGGTAATGTTTTAATAGCACCTACACCAGTTTCAAATTATACTGTATATATGGAATATGTACAAAATATTGCTGATTTATCAGCGAGCAATACTACTAATTACTTAACTGATAACGTATCAGATTTGTTATTGTATTCTTGTTTAGCAGAAGCAGCAGTTTTTACTAAAAGTTTAGAGGATTATAGTATATATAAATCTAAAGTTACGGAGTCAGTCGCTACTCTCAATAATGAGGCTAGGAGACGAAGAAGAACTGATTATAAATTCCCTGCCAGTCCTGCTGGTGCGGATACATTAACAGGCGGCCAATAAAGGAGGGCTAAATATTATGGCAATAAGTCAAGCAATATGTACTGTCTTTAAAGCTGATTTAATGAATACTGCATCTAATTTAGAAGCAAATACTCTTAAAATGGCTTTATATACATCAAGTGCAACACTATCTCAAACTACGACAGCATATTCTGCTACTAATGAAGTACCTAATTCAGGAACTTATACAGCGGGCGGAAAAACTTTAACTACTGTAGGAATTTCAGTTGTGGGTAATACTGCAATTTTTGATTGTGATAACGTTACTTTTACAAGTGCAACTATTTCTGCACAAGCAGCAGTTATTTATAATAACTCTTTAGCTAACGCAGCAATATGTGTATTAGATTTTAACTCAGTTAAATCATCATCTAGTGGAACATTTGAAGTTCAAATACCAACTCCAGATGCAACTGATGGGTTAATTAGAATACAATAAATGTCATTTATTTTAAATGATAGAGTAAAAGAAATTACTACAACTAGTGGTAATGGAGTTATTACATTAGGTGGAGTTGTAACAGGTTTTGAAAGTTTTGGTACAGGAATAGGTAATAGTAATTCTACTTATTATGCTATTATTCATCAAACAGCTAATGAATGGGAAGTGGGTATAGGAGACCTTAATGGCTCTAGTACTACTCTTACACGTACTACTGTTATAACGAGTTCTAATAGTGACGCAGCAGTTAGTTTTAGTACGGGAACAAAAGATGTATTTTGTACTTTACCTGCAAGTAAAACTACAGATATGGTTTTAACTACATCTGGGGATACATTATATGCGTCTTCAGATAATACACCAGCAAGATTAGCAAAAGGAAGTTCTCTTCAAGTTTTACAAACTAATTCAGGAGCAACAGCTCCAGAATGGGCAGCATCTCCTCAATCTGTTATGACAGCAGCAGGAGATATTTTATATGCTTCTGGAGCTAACACACTGGCGAAATTAGCAAAAGGAAGTGATACTGAAGTATTAACATTAGCTTCAGGAATTCCTTCATGGGCTGCACCCACAACAGGAGATATTACAGGGGTTACAGCAGGAACAGGATTAAGTGGAGGCGGAACATCGGGAGATGTAACTTTAAATATAGCAGCTACAGCAGTCTCAGCTGGATCATACACAAATTCAAGCATCACAGTTGATGCACAAGGAAGATTAACAGCAGCATCATCAGGAACTGCTGGTGCAACAAATGGTTTTGCAATAGCCATGGCGATTGCGTTATAGTATAAGGATAATATATGGCTCAAAATTTTAGAAGATATACATCAAATGCAGTAGGCACAAGTCCAGCAACACTACATACAGCGAATTCTTACGACACGATTGTAGGTATTTCGGTATCAAATATTTTAGGATCTACGATTCTCGTAGATGTTTATATTAATGATGGAAGTAATGACATCTATCTCGTAAAAACAGCGCCCATCCCTAGTGGTGGAGCGTTACAGGTTTTGGCAGGAGGTGCTAAATTCGTAATGCAAAATTTAGATATTATTAAAGTTGTATCAGATACGGCGAGTTCTGCAGATGTGTGGGTTTCGGCGGTAGATGCAATAAGCACATAAGGAGTTTGAATGCCCTATATAGGTAATCCTCCAGCAGAAAAGTACGCATCTTTCGAAGTTCAACACTTCACAACAAGTGCAACAACTTCTTATACATTAACACATGCAGTAGCTAATGAACTAGACATCCGTCTCGTTATTAATAATGTTATTCAACAACCCGGCGGTTCGTATTCTTACACAGCGGCAGGAACAACTTTAACTCTTTCAGTAGCAACAACGGGTACAGACACAATGTACGCAGTGTATATTGGAAAAGCAGTTCAAACTGTAACACCACCTGATGGATCAGTAAGTGAGTCAAAATTACAAGTATCAAATTCACCAACTAATGGTTACGTACTCAGTGCCCAGTCAGCAGCTTCAGGCGGTCTTACATGGGCGGCAGATGCAGCAGGCACAATTACAGCATTCACTAACGGTGTAGACAATAGAGTAGTCACAGCGACCTCTGCTACGGCGTTAAATGGTGAAGCTAACCTTACTTTTGATGGAACAACATTTCAAGTTTCTAATTCTTCGGCTAGTTCTGATATGGCAAATATTCAAACTACAGCAGATGGAATAGTTGCTTTAGGTTTAGAGAAATCCGATTATAAAGTGCAATTAGGATTAGACCATAATAATGATGGCTCTAAAAACTTTTTTATAAGAGAAAGAACTAAAGACGGAGTCACTACAAATTCTCTTAGACTAATAATTGACGAAGCTGGAGAAGTAACCAAACCACTACAACCAGCTTTTAAAATAACACAAACAGGTGCTTTAAGTGTAGCAGATGGACACACTTTATTTTCAACTAATACAACCGAAGTACAAGATATTGGCTCAAATTGGGCGAGTGGAACATTCACAGCGCCAGTAGATGGTTGGTATTATTTTTCAGCATCTATTACATACGAAAGCATAGGTAGTGGAGATACAGATACCGTACAAGATAATTTCATGATAAGTAATCAATATGAAATTCTAGCTAGATATGGAAAATTAGATAATGCTTTTTCATCAGGTGGTTATGCTATATCGCACGATGCAACCATAACTTATATGGATGCAAACGATACTTGTTATTGTAATCATACTGATGGAGGTACTTTAGCAGTACACGCCAATGCACATGCTTCACATTTTGAAGGATATTTACTAGGATAAGCCAAATGAAACAATTTAACATAAAGGAGTTATAAAATGGCAAAGACAATTACAATCAATATATCTGATATTGATGAAAAAATATTATACGATAATTTATTATCAACTGTTACCAAAGATGGAGTTGATAATGAAGGAATTAAAGATTGGCACGAACAAGCAAGTGCTGGAAAATTAAATAATTGTTGGAAACGCTTTAGACAAGAGTGGACAACAAAACTAATGGATGATGCTTCATTCACAGATTCTATTCCAAGTAACAAAGAAGCTTTTGTTAATCTTGTTCTAGCTCGTGATGATTATAAAGACAGAGCAACAAGAGATGCAGAGGCACAAGGATAATAAATGGCAACAAGTAAAATACCTTTAGTACCAGGAACAAAGACTCTCGCAAGAGGATCTGTAGTTATAGGAAATGCAAGTGGCGAACCGTCAGCTTTAGCTATTGGTTCTAATACTTATGTATTAAAATCTGATGGCACGGATATTTCTTGGGGTGCGGATGCAGCAGGAACAGTTACAGGATATACAAACGGAGTAGACGACAGGGTTATAACATCAAGTGGTGCTACGACATTAAATGGTGAAGCTACTTTTACATATAGTGGAAGTCAGTTACTTGTAGATACTGGCGATAGTGCATCAAATGACGCAGTAAAAATAATTCATAGAGGTGGTTATAGAGGAGTAATGATTCAATCAGATTCTACTAATGATGGCACATCTAGTTTATATGTTAATGCAATAGGAACAGGCGATAGTGTAATAGGATTATTAAATGACACATCTACACAATGGATAATAAAAAATGATATAAGTGATTCACAAAGATTTTATATAACAGATGGTGATGGCGATGGTGTTTATATGAATCAAAATGCCACCTCTTGGACAGGAACATCAGACGAAAGAGTAAAAACTGATTGGAATAATATTATAAATGCAGTTGATAAAATAGACACATTAACTAAAATTGGAAAATTTAAAAGAAAAAAATATGATAAAGAAAACAACACAATTTCAACATATATTGATGAAGATAAAAAAAATAAAATACATTTAGGAGTATCAGCACAAGAAATTGAAGCAATATTACCAGAAGCAGTAACAGAAGATGCTAATGGTATTAAGGGTTTATCATATACTAATTTAGTTCCTTTATTATTAAAAGCAGTACAAGAATTATCAGCTAAAGTAACAGCATTGGAGAATAAATAATGCCATACGTAGGAAGAGATTTAAGTATAGGGGATCGTAAGATTCTTTCGGTGAGCGGATCAACACCCGCAACGACCTATACACTTCAAAATGCTTCGGTGGATTATTATCCTTCCGCAGCGCAAAATATAATCGTATCGGTTGGAGGAGTAATCCAAGCGCCAATAACATCATACACAATTACAGGAGCCACGATTGATTTCTTAGGAGTCTCGGTTGCCGCAGCGAATATCGATTTCATTGTAGCGATGGGCGAGAATGTTGATGTGGGAACACCAAGTGATGGAACCATATCAGCGGCAAAATTATCCTCGACTTTTTACACAGAAAACCCTATAACTTATAGTGATATAACAGTTTCTGCTAGCTCTAATGCGATGGCGGCAGGTCCTGTGACTATTACGGGAACATTAACAATTCCTTCGGGATCAACTTTTGTGGTAGTATAAATGAGTAAAGTAAATGTAAATACAATAGAGCCTAGCACGGGTACAACAGTTACCCTCGGTGCTTCAGGTGATACCATAAGCATACCTTCAGGGGTAACGCTTTCAGGTGCAGGAACAATCACACCATCAGCGGCTAATTTAGCGGCTTCAGGTGCGGGAGGCGTGACAGGAAATCTTCCAGTAGCAAATCTTAATTCAGGGACATCGGCTAGTTCGAGTACGTTCTGGAGAGGTGATGGAACTTGGGCTGCGGCAGGTGGAACTAATAGTGGAAAATTTATGGTTTATGATGCTGCTGTTACTGTGACAAACGCAACTGCTACAATCCTAACTGGATGGTCTGAAACTTATGATGTAGATAATTATTTTGCTAGTGATAAATATACTCCAACTGTTGCAGGATATTATTATCTTGCCGCAACTGCTCGTGCAGATAATCCAGGAGTAACTGCAAGATTTAATATAGGTACTCGTAAAAATGGTGCGGCTTTACCTTTAGGTGGCTATGATGCTGAAACAAATATAGTATCCGCTAGTTATCCAACTGTTAACTGTAGTGCCATAGTTTATGCAAACGGAACAGATTATTTTGAGGTATCAATTTATCAAAATACAGGTGGCTCACATGTCTTTTTTGATGTTGGTTTTTTTGGATTTAAATTAATATGATAACAATTTTAAAAGGAGGTCTATATGGCACAATTATCAACTAAGGTAAAAGCGTATGTGGAAGCAGCAGGTAAGACTGTTGACTTTCAAAAAGACGTTCTCCTTCAGGATGACTCGCAAGGGGCAGGACCGTACATTAAGGAATGGAATATCGCAGGGCTAGCACAGCCTAGTGATGCCGATCTTGCCGTGCACGATGCCTCTGGAGATACAACTGAAGCGAACAACGTTGTGAGAAAAACACGCAAAACAGCTTATGGTGATATTGGCGATCAGCTAGACGAGATTTACAAGGACATTGATTCTTGGAAGGCTCGTATCAAAGCGATCAAAGATGCAAACCCTAAGAGTTAAGGAGTAAAAAGTGAGTAAAATATTTGTCGATCAGGTAGATCCAAAAACAGCAACCACGCTAACGCTTGGAACATCGGGTGATACGGTAAGCATACCTTCGGGTGTGACGATTGCCAATAGTGGATCAGCAACTGGTTTTGGAGATGCTACTAATTTTAGACCTAATGTAAATCCATTAATTATCAATGGTAATATGGAATTATCACAAAGAGGAACTTCTTTTACTTCAAATGGTTATACTCTTGATAGATGGACTATGGATGAAAGTACAGACGGTGCAGTGACAGTTACACAAGATACTGATGTTCCAAGTGGTTATGGTTTTGCCAACTCTTTGAAGATTGATTGTACAACAGCAGATGCTTCAATAGGAGCTGCTCAATATGCGGCTATGGTAATGTTTTTTGAAGGTCAAGATTTACAATTATTAAAATACGGAACATCCTCTGCTGAAAATTTAACTTTATCTTTTTGGGTTAAAGCAGTTAAAACAGGAACTTATTGTATTCGTTTTGTTAAACACGCAGGAAGTGGAACACGATATGAAACGCCAATAGAATACACAATTTCATCAGGCAGTACATGGGAGAAAAAAGTTATAAATTTATCTCCAACAGCGGGAAGCACTTCTTTAATAACAGGTGAAGCAGGAGCTATTGCTAATAACAATTCTTCTGGTTTTAGAATTGGTTTTACTTTAGCAGCAGGAAGTGATTTTCATGCAACCAATGATACTTGGGTAGCTGGAAGTAATAAAATGTCAACTTCAAATCAAGTTAATGGGTTAGATAGCACATCAAATAATTTTTGGCTGACTGGCGTTCAACTAGAAGTAAGCGAATACACATCAGCAACTCTACCACCTTTTCAACATGAAAGTTATGGAGATAATTTATTTAGGTGTCAAAGATATTATCAATTAGTACAAAATTGGAATGGTGGCGTAGTTAATGCTTCAACAGCTTATATTAATGCACAATTTTGGTGTACAATGAGAACAACGCCATCAGTTACAACAACTGGTGCATTAAATGGAAATGATATAGATGGTAACCGAGATCAAAGTAGTGGTCAAGTAACCTTACATGGTGCAAATGAAAATGGTTTTTGGGGTGGTGTAGGAAACTGGAGTAGCTTAACTACAAACAATCCTTTTAATAGTAGATTTCAAAACACTAACAAACTAGCCTTTAGTTCGGAGTTATAATGATACAGACAGTAAAAAAATGTTTATTTAAAAATGAATTATGTTCATATGAAATTACTACAACTGATAATAAAAAACTATCCGTTCCTTTAGTAGAAGAAAACACAGACTATCAAGAAATTCAAGAATGGGTAGCAGATGGTAACACGATTGAGGAGGCAGATTAATGGCTAGCACGATACAAGTAGATAAGATACAGGATCAAGGTGGTAACACCATAGTAGAATCTAATGGAAGTGGCGTAGCTACAACCATAATTCCTACAACCTATTTAGGATCAGGAACTGCAAGCTCAAGTACATTCTTGAGGGGTGACCAAACGTATGCTGCAGTTGCAGCAGGTGGTTATGCTTTTATTTCTAAATCAACTATTGGTGCAGATACTGCAACACTAGAAATTACAGGTTTAGGTACAACTTATGAATCATATAGATTTATAATTAATGGTTTATATACAGATAGTGGTAGTAATCCAAGATTACTATTTCAAACTGGAGATTCAGGAGGTTATGAAACAGGAAGTAATTATCATTCTGGTCATGTTTATCTAACAACAGAAAGTAGTGCAGGTGGAGGATATGAACAATTAACTGATACAGGATTTAGATTATGTGACGCAATAGGAACTAACACAAATGGAGAACTAAGTGGTTGGTTTGATATTTATAATCATTCTACATCTGGAAAGAAAAAAAGAATAAACTTTCATTTTCAACACAGAAGAAGTGCTGGTGGAGTATATGATAAAATTGGTGGTGGTACAATTGCTGTAGAAACTGCTGAAGATAGAATAAAATTTTATTTAGATACTGGCGAAATGGAAGGGGGCACAGTGTATGCCTACGGAATGGTACAGGCTTAATTATGGTAAAAAAATATAAACAAATAGTTACCCCTGAAGGATCTACAAGAGTAGAAATTACAGGAGCAGAGTTGCAGGAAATTGAAAATAGAATAGCATCTAACAATAGTGCAGAAGCAACAACTTTAAAAAACAATGAACTCGTTGTTTTTAATAGACAAAAAGAATATGGCACTGTTGAGAAGCAAATAGAATTTATAACAGAAAAAGGTTTGGAAGCATGGAAAACAAATGTTCAAGCAATTAAAACAAAGTATCCAAAGGAATAAGACATGACACTAACAACAATTAACCTCGCAGCTTTAGGCGATACAGTAAATTTAACAACAGAGGTGACTGGTACCTTGCCTACGGGTAATGGTGGAACGGCAGCTACTACTCTGGCGGGTGCAGGACTGTCAAATACTCCAGCTTTTAATGTTTATAATAATGCAGCTCAATCATTAGCAAGTGCAACAGCTACAGAATTAGTTTGGAATATTGAAAATATAGATTCAGATGGAAAATTTGCAAGTAATAGGTTCACTCCTACAATAGCAGGAAATTATGTAATTCACGCACAAATTGTAGTTGGAAATTTAGATAGTGGAGAACAAGTACGTATTTCACTTAGAAAAAATGGAAGTCAAATAACAAGTCCTTATCCTCAAACAGAAATGTTTACTTATGGAACTAATCAAGTTATTTATTCAATGGTAACACAAATTGTTACTTTAAACACTACAGATTATGTTTCAGCATTTGGTTATCAAAATGAAGGATCAGCACAGGATTCAATAGCATCTGTAAATATGTTTTGGGGTTACAAACTAATAGGAGTATAATAAATGGCTTTTGGTGCAGGAGAAATTAATAAAATAACTTTCTTATATAAGGACGCTTAATGTTTTTTGGCGCAACTCCTTTTTCTGAAGTTGCATTCAGTGAAGATCCATTTCATAATGCGATTGTAGCTGTTTCAGGGCAACAAGCTACTATTACTATTGGAAATGTTACAGTAGGGGCTGGAATAGTAGTTATACCTAGTGCTCAATTATTAAATGCCACTCTTAATAGTGTAGCAGGAGTTACGGGAACTGCTTTATTTACTGCACCAGATCAACAATTAAATATAGGACAAGGAGACCCTAATATTGTTATAGATGGTCCTGTTTCAGCACAAGGTCAGCAATTAAATATAGCAGCATCCTCTACTTTTTCTGTTAATACAGGGCAAACAATAATTGCTTCAGGACAACAACTTTCAACTGCAACTGGAAATGTATTAATTCATATTCCTACAAGTGTATTACTTAATGGACAACAATTAAATACTGGAGTTGGAAATGTAACAGTAGCAGGGGGAGTATTATTAACTGCTATTGGAACACAAGCAACTATACGTGCAGGAAATGTTACTCAAGCTACTAATCAATTCATTACAGCAGGAAGTCAAAATTTAAGTGCATTAACAGGAAATGTTACTATTAATCACGATCAAATACTGTCAATTTCTGGAATTTCTGCTAATATAAGAGTTGGTTCAGCAATTTTCTGGGATCCAGTTATACCGGGCGTGAGTAACTTATGGACGAATGTAAATGCGACAACCACTAATACGTGGACGAAAATAAATTAAGGATAAATAACAATGGCATCAACATATACTGCAAGACTAAAAATGGAAGTTATGGAAGCCGGTGCCAATTCTGGTACTTGGGGAAATAACACAAACGATAATTTAAAAGTAATAGACGCATCAGTCGGAGGATATTTAAGTAAATCAGTATCTGGAAGTGCTAATGTTACTTTAACTTCAGCGAATAGAGACCCTGATGTAGAAACAACGAATGAAGCTGGAAATGCAATCATTGATTTTAATGGAACATTATCAGGTAATATTTATGTTTTTTTACCAGCGATTGAAAGAGAATATATACTTTATAATAATACTTCAGGAGCTTACACATTACAAGTAGCACCGACTGGACATGCTGCAAATAATATAACTTTAACTCAAGGAGCGCATACTATTTCTTATATTCAAAATGGAAATAGTGTAAAAGATTTATTTGCTTCTTCTTTAGGCAATCTTTCAGTTTTAGGAACTGCTTCTGTAGGAGGAATTTCTACTTTAACGGGAAATGTCGCAATGTCAGCTAATGCAACTGTTGGAGCTAAATTAACAGTAACAGGAGATATAATAGCTTCAGCGAATGCTAACGTAACGACTAATGTAAATGTTACTGGAAATATATCAGCACATACTACTACTTCAAATGTTAATGTATCAAGTAAAACTTTAACTTTAGATGATGATCAAATAGCTTATGTTAAAGTAAATAATGCAGGTAAAAATGCATTAGGAGCAAGGACATTAAGTACTTCTGCACCAAGTGGTGGAGCTAGTGGTGATATTTGGTATAAATATTCTTAAATTATATGGCAACATATGTTAATGATAGCGGTACATGGAGAGAAATAAGTAATTTATATGTGCATGACGGAACGTCATTTACTAATAAAACTATCGACAATGCTTATTTAAATGATTCTGGGACTTGGAGAGAAGTCTTTACTCTTTTTACTACAACGGGTTATTCTACATCTGTGGGAAGTATAACAGTTCCTAGTGGAGCTAATGCTATTCATGTTCAATACGCTGTAGGTGGTGGCGGTGGTGGATTTACGGGAGCTGATTATGATAAAGCTGGTGGTGAATCAGCCGGGTCTAGTGGAGCTGGAGGAGCCTATATTTCTGATAAAGTATTTAGTATTATAGGAGGAGAAACATTAACTATTGCAGCTGGAGCAGCTGGAGCAGCTGATACAAGTGGTGATAGATATTCAGGTTCATCTAGTCCTGGAGCAACAACTTCTGTTGTAGGAGGAATTACAGGGAGTTTATTTACTTTGGGAGGTGGTGGCGGTGCTTCTGCTTCTGGAGGAGGTGTTCAAGGCCCACTTCGTAGTAATACTGCTGGAACTGGAGGAAGTGCTACTATTTCTACTTCTTTATCTTCTGGAACGACTACTGATGGAATAAATATAACGACTTTAAATGGAGGACCTACAGGAACATTTAATCAAGGTGGTGCCGGTGGTGATGGTATTACAAATGGAAACTGTGGCGGAGATAACTGTAGTATTACAGGAAGTACAGGAGGTACTTCATATAATGGAAATGTAGCTGGTGGCGGTGCTTCAACTGTTGGAACTCGTGGCTCTGGTGGAGGGGGTGGAAGTCATCCATTGTCTCTTGGTGCTGCTGGTGGTGCTGGTGAAATTAATTATAGATTTATGAGAATTATTTAATGGCATATACTAACGTAAAATTTGTTGGTGGTATAAATAAAGAAACGACAGAGTATGGAGCTGAAGGCCAATGGGTTGACGGTGATAAAATTCGTTTTCGATATGGACTTCCTCAAAAAATAGGGGGTTGGGTCAAAGCTTCCGTCTATGCATTAGTAGGAGTAACGAGAGGTTTATTTAGTTGGTTTGATTTAGGCGGTACTCGTTACGCTGCGATAGGAACTAATAGAAAAGTTTATTTATTTGAAGGTGATAATTTTTATGATATTACACCTACGAGAGCTACATTTACTTCTCAAAATAACTGTTTCACGACTACTAATGGATCATCTATTTTTACAGCTACTGTAGTAAATCATGGATGTATAGCAGGTGAATTTGTAATTATTAGTGGTACTACGAGTTTAGCTGCTACTACGAGTTTTACTGCAGCTAATTTTAATCAACAATTTGAAGTACAAACTGTTATTGACGCAGATAACTTTACTTTAACGATGGCGACTAGTAATACAGAAACAGCGGCAGGAATAACTACTAATGGAACAGCTAGTTTTGTTTTTCAATTAGAAGGTGAGCCAGCAACTCAGACATATGGATATGGCTGGGGAACAAATACATGGAATACAGATGCGTGGGGAACTGCAAGAACTATATCTAACGTTACTCTTGATGCAGGAATTTGGCATTTTGATAATGGTGGCGAAGATTTATTTGCCTGGTTAAAAAATGGAGGTTTATACCAATGGGATGTAACGAGTGGTGTGACTACTCCTTTAACAATATTAACGAATGCACCAACTAAATCAGTGACGGGATTAGTTTCTACTCCTGATAGACATCTTATATGTTTTGGAACAACTTTAATTGGAACTACTAATCAAGATAAAATGTTTATTCGCTGGTCAAGTCAAGAAGCTTTTACTACATGGACACCGGGAGTAGCTAATACATCAGGCTCTCAACGATTAGGAGAGGGAAGTAGAATTATAGCAGCTCAATCTACACGTGGTGAGATATTAGTATGGACTGATACTGCCTTACATTCAATGCAATTTATTGGTCCACCATACACTTTTGGATTTAGATTATTAGGAACAGATTGTGGACTCGTTGCTTTAAATGCAGCAGTAGTAGTAAATGATAAAGCTTATTGGATGGCCGATGGTAGATTCATGATGTATGCGGGAGCGATACAAGAAATACCATGTAGTGTAAAACAGTATGTATTTAATGATATTAATAGAACGCAATACTCTCAAGTATATGCGGGAGAGAATAATCAATTCAATGAAGTTATTTGGTATTACTGTTCTGCTAGTAGTAGTGATATAGATAGATATGTTATTTTTAATTATGTAGATAATGTGTGGTATATAGGTACGTTAAATAGAACTGCATGGATAGATAACGCAGTCTTTCAACAGCCTATGGCGTTAAATTATAGTTCTACGTCAACTGCAGCAACACAAGATACTATTTATGGAGTAACTGCAGGTCGTTCATATTTATATGATCATGAATCAGGGACATCAGATGATGGTGCTATTTTAGAATCAACTTTAACGAGTGGAGATGCTGATATTGCTGATGGAGATACTTTTACTTTTATTCGAGGGATAATTCCTGACTTTAAAAATTTAGCCGGGACTGTAAAAATGGTTGTTCAATCTCGTGACTTTCCTGCAGATTCTCAAACAACTACAAATAATTTAGAAGTTACTACATCTACAAAATTATTGAATATGAGAGCACGTGGACGACAAGTTTCGCTTAAAATATTTAATGATACTTCAACTAGTGATAATTGGAGATTTGGTACTTTACGAATGGATACAAAACAAGATGGGAAAAGATGAGTTTTAAACCACCTCCGAGTTTACCTATCGCAATAAAAGGTCAAGATTTAATAACTACATTAAATGTTACTAATAGCACGTTAGAGAGATATTTAACTGAGATAAATCAAGCGGCAGCTATAGGATATTCAACTTCAAATATTACTGAAACAAAGACATTAAATGGCTCTACAGCAGTTTTAGCTGACGTTATTAATGTACTTGGAACTCTAATCGATGTATTAAAAACTAAAGGATTATTAGATGATTAAATTAAGAGTAGCTAAAGATACTGATACCTATCAAATAAGAGAACTTTTAAAAAAATGGTTAATTGAGACAAAACTTAACTTTGGGCAAACAAACAATAGTAAAGCAAGTGAAAATATATTAGAATACATACGTCAACACTTTGTTATAATAGCAGAGGAAGATGATAAGATTATTGGAAGTATAGCAATGGCAAATTGCGATACATGGTATACTGATAAAGCTTTTTATAGAACGTTATGGTTTTTTGTAGATGAAACGAAAAGAAATCCTAATATCGCTAAAAGCTTATTGGATTTTGCAAGAGAGTATGCAAAAGGAAAAAATATACCCATGATTTTAGAGATTATGCAAGGTAAAGATATGGAGAGAAAACATCAATGGGCTACACGACAAAATCTTAATTATCTTGGTGGAACTTACTCGGAGGGAATATGATGGGAAGTATATTTAAACCACAATCGTCAACAGCGCCAGTTGGATTTTCAGGTGCAACTCAATATAATATACCAGAATATTTTCAAAAAGTGCAAGAAGAATTACCTCAACATCAATTTAATACTTTTCAAACAACAAATAATGTTGCGCCAAATTATACAGAAAATCCCGCTCCTACAGTTTTAGAACAAGCAACTAATGTTGAATCTCCAAATATTAATTCTATACCTTCTTCAGTTACTCCAGAAAAGGGAGTAGAATCTCTACCACAAACACAATCGAGTGGATTTAATTTTGATCCAAATGGAGGAAGTTTATTTGATCAGATGTCAACATCTTATGGACAACCTGCTACATGGCAACAACAATACCAACAACAAAATCCTAATGCTAATAATATATTAAGAGGAGGCAGTAATTTCACTCAAGGATTTCAAGATTATATAGGACAACAAGGATATCATGTTCAAGATAATTCATCTTTTGATGGAGGTATGAATATCGTAGAAAAATTAAAACAAGATATTATTAAAAAAGGTGATCCTTCGAATCTTTTCACTCAACAACAAAGAAGGATATAATGGGAAGTTTATTTAAACCACAATCATCGGTCGTACCAGCTTCATCTTCAGGAGAAACTAAATACGAAATTCCTGAATATTTTAAAAAAGCACAAGAAGAATTATTTAATAGAGCTAGTGCTGAATCTAAAAGACCATATCAATCATATGGTGGAAAAAGAATAGCTGACTTTACACAAGGACAACAAGATGCAATGAAAGTAGCTTATGGAAATTTAGGCGCTTTTGAAAAATCAGGAGTTACTAAAGAATCGAGAGGTTTATATGACCAAGCATCAAATATTGCAGGAGAAAGATTCGAAGGATCAACTGTAGATCAATACATGAATCCCTATATTAAAAATGTAGTTGATAGGTCAATGTCAAGTTTAGGAGAAATAGCGGGACAACAAAGAGGACAACGAGCAGCGGGTCAAGTATCAGGAGGAGCTTTTGGTGGATCACGAGCAGCGATAGAGAACGCTTTAGCTCAAGAAAGAGAAATGAAAGCTGGTGGAGATTTAACAGCTCAATTATATGGACAAGGTTTTGAACAAGGAAGAGGAGCATTCTTAAATAATAAAGCTATGCGTTATAACGATATGGTTAATAAAGCAGGAGTACTTCCTCAACTTCAAATGCAATTACAAGGAAATAATATGCAAGAAGCACAACAAGCAATGCAATATGGAGGGCAAGAACAGGCCCTTAATCAAGCGAATTTAAATGAATTATATAAAGACTTTATGGAAAAGCAAGGATATGGAAGAGGTCAATTAGGTTTCTTATCTCAAATAATGGGAGCGGCACCTATACGAAGTTATGGACAATCATCTACTGGTATGCAAGAAAATGTTATTGGAGGAACTTCACCATTTGCTCAAATAGCTGGAGCTGCAATGACCGGAATGAATTTATAAATTTAAATTTATATGGCATTAGCTAATTTTTTTAACCCTAATGGAACTGCTACAGACGATATAACTCAATTAAAAATGTTATCAGATGATAATAATGGAGAGTTAGAAACAGTCGTTAATGAACAACTTATTAGTAAGTATGGAAGTTTAGATAAACTTTACGACCAGTATCAGTCTGAGCAATCAGCGGGTGCTGGAGCTGGAGTAGGAACTTTACCAGAAAGTGATGTAGCTTATAATGAAAAAATAGCTGGATTAATTGCAGAAAGTGGAGCAAATTCAAATAACGATATGATGGCTGATTTCTATAATAATCAACCCGATGCTATTGGTCAAATGCAATCTCTTGTAAATCAATCAGGAACTGGAGGAGAAGTTATACAAGCTTCTGATGAAGTTGAGGATCCACCTAATCCAGAAGAAAAATTAACTTTTGGTAAAGTAGTTTCAGAAATAGCAGGGATACCTTTTAAAGCAGTTGAAGGGATGTATAATAAAGCAGGGAGTATATATGAAACTGTAACTGATCCCGATAAATTTTCTTCATGGCTACAGTCTCCTCAAACACAAGCTGGATTACGAATGATACAACAAGGTGGAACACCAAGTTTCGCTTCACCTTTCGCTAAAATGTCAAAAGCTTTAATAGACACGTCCACTTATTTATCAGCAGCAGAACAAGCAAAAAACACTGGCACAGGAACTACTAAATCAACTGACTTATTATATATACCAGGGCAAAATCCTGTTGTAGATTCTTTATTAAAAATACAAATGCATAGTGAAAGTAAAGGATCAATGTATGATTTCTTAGTTGATGAATCTATGAAAAATAATTATTTTAAGATTGGAATGCTTACTAATAATGGTCAGCTTGTAGGAGTTGATGGAGTATTAAAACCAAATGATACGAAATATACTGATGAAACATTTGAAAATTATGTTGTAGGAGATAATCCAGAAATAGATAAGTTAATTGAAAAGGCTGGACTTACTAAGAAAATTACTAACAGTAAAACTAATAAAATAAATATTACTATGGGTCCACAAGATAAAATGTTTGCTATTGAAAATATAGAAACTGATGGAGTAGAATATAAAGCAGGGGAATTTTATGAAACATATGACCCAAATACAGAGTTAGGTAAAAAAATAGAAGAACGTTATCCAGGTCAATTCAAAAAAGGTGATGAAATAAAAGTTGAATCATTTACAGGAGAGATTGCAGGAGAAGTTCAATGGGGAGATTTAATCTCTGTAGTAGACGCAGCTAATCCTAAAACTCAAAGTTCACTAGAAGCATTAAAAGATATGCCGCGTTCTGTAGATGCTAGTGAAAAAGTTAGTTCATTTAAAGATGCGTTACAATCTAGTAGAGCACAAGCTGTTTCATTAAATAATGCAACTGGTGCATTAATGACATTAGATAACCCTCAAGAAACTTTAGGTGCATTACAAAATTTCTTTACTCCTTTCGCCAATGTTATTGATAGATTAATGGGTGGAACTGCAACTGGAGATTATATTTTAAATGCATTAGTGGGATCAAAAGATGCATTTCAAGCACGAGAAGAAGCTTCTGCATATTTAAATAGAACTGTTATTCCTAAATTAAAAGATTTATATCCGGTTTCAGATAAAGACGTTGAATTTCTTAAATTAACGATGGCTAATCTAGGAACAAAATCTTACTTTAAACTCGCTTCTTTTTATAATGGTATGTATGCATTCGATGAAAGAATGAATGACGGACTTCAAGTATTTTATCAAGGCTTAAAAGAACAAGGTATTACGGGATATGATTTTAGCCCTGAGGGAATAAAATTAGATGGAAAAAATTATCAAGAAGCAATGAGATTTGCTCGTGCATGGGCTAATAAAAGTATTGAAGATGAATGGAAAGAACTTATTAAAGATGAAAAAATTATTAATGCCGCTAAAGAGATGAGAGGTGTTAAAAAAGGTGATTTATTAAGTGGTGATATTGGGAATACAACTAAACTCGCTATTATTAATTATGCAAATTCAAAAGATAAAATGGAAGTAGATTCTGAAAAAATTAGAGCAAATAATAAATCTGAACTTCAACAAATATTTATGGGGTCAGGGAATGCAGACAGAGCAACTGAATTAGCTAATAATATAATGAATAGAAGATTTGCTATCTATGCATTAATAGACACTTATAGAAAAGCCGGAAAGCTTAATAAAGAGAATCAATGGGCGCTAGATCAAGTTGTACAGCAAATAGAGTCTTTTGAAGATACTTATGGATTAGATTATGGAGTTCATGGAAAAGAAGCTTGGATAGGTGTAGGCAAAACTCCAGATAGTTTCTTTAATTATGTATTTAATGAGTTAAAGGCATCATGAACGAAATTTTAGATAGTTTAGATAAATCTCTTTTAGATGAAGATACGTTAAAGTTATTAGGATTAGATGTAGATTCTATTGAACAACAAAAAGTTGTACCTGGAAATAATATTACTCAAGAAGATATTATAGAAAATGATACTGCGTATGTAAAAAGTGAATTAGGAATTGATATGAATGCAATTCAAAGCGGTCTTGAGTTACGAAGTACAAGAGAAGCGGAAGGATTAGATGAATACTATAACGATGTATATACAAATATAATTCAGAAAAATCCCAATTGGAGTAAAGTAATTTATCAAAATGGATTAGAATTAATGAAAGAAAAACATGGAGAAGGAGCAACTCCAGGGTATGTTGATGAAGCAACTTTATTTGAAGCAGCAAAACCATTTATCGATAATCTGTATGACTTTAATCCAGATGTTCAATCATCTTTTTTAAATTATAAAACAATGATTGAAGATACTACTTCTGGAAAAGAAGCAATGCTTTTAAGTGGAATTAGTGATGAGGTATCTATGGATGTTTTACCTAGACTTATAGTTGAAACATTAGGGCCTAATGCCGATATAAAGTTAAAAAAATCTTTACTTACTACTGTACTTCAAAAGAATAATCCAGATTCTTCAGTAGAAGTAGGAACATTTAAAGAATTAAGTCAAGGTATATATAAAGGAGATACTCCTGATGCATTAGCTTATCGAATTGATGGAGAAAATATAATTCCAGTAAATATTCCCGGGTTAGATACTAAAGATTTATCACTTTTTTTAAGAGAGTTACCAAATATAACAGCAAGTGTTGCAGCGGGAGCTACTATGATTGCTTCAGGGTATGGAATACCAGCGACAGCAGCAGCGTCAGCGTCAGCAGTAGCAATAACAGAGTTAGCTACTAATGCATTTGGATTTGCTTATGAAAAAATGCATACTACAGGGGAAGTTACTGAAGAACAAATAATTGATTTTTTAAAAGATGCTTCTAAAGATGTTGCTTTTGCTGCAGCATTAGAAGGTTCTTTTGGAGTAATCATTCCAGGGTTAGCGACAGTAATAAAAAGAACAATAAAGAAAGGAGCAATTGCTCCTCGTAAATTAAGAATCGCATATGAAGATGGTTTAAAAGCAGGAGATAAAGGCGGTGAACAAGCTACAAAAGATTTAGCTAAAATAAATGAAATAATGACGAAAAGATTAGGAAAAAATCCTAATAGTAAAGACGGTACTTGGATAGATTTAAATATTCTTCAAACATTTAAAGGATCAATACCAGCAACTCAAAAAGCTTCTCAAGTTTTAAGTAATAAAGGATTAACAGTTACTGATATAGCAGCTACGAATATAGTAAAACAAACTTCTGAAGCATTTCAACAAGTATTCGCAAAAAATATTGATGACGGTATGATTACTCCAGGAATGCTACCTGATTTTACTGCAAGTCCTACTATTTTATTTGGAGATGCTTTTCAAAAAATAGCTGGTCAAATAGGAGAGGCAAATCTTAAAGAAGTTGAAGCTTTATTTACTAAACCACTAGATGAATTAACTGCTATTTTAAATGTTCTTAATAAAAGTGACGTACTAGAAAACCCAAATGCAGTGTTTGATAAAAGTATGATTAGCGGTAGTGGTCAAGAAATTTTAGAAAAACTTATTCAAAATGGAAATACTAATATAGCTTCTGTATTTGAAGTAGCTGGAGTTAAATTAACTGACAAAATTATTAGACCAGTTAATTTAAGAACTTCTGCGTATCAGTTTTTAAAAAGTATTGATGATGGTCTTTTAAAAAATTTAGATGAACCTCAACAAAAAACTTTAAAAGAAATAATTAAAAAACTTTCTGTTTATACAAAAAGTACACCGGGACCAGGTAAATTAAAAGATTTATCTTATAATCAAATAGATATTTTTTTAAATCAATTAAATGAAATGATAGATAATCCTGCACTTTATGGAGGACTAGGAAAAAATAATAAAACTTTAGTAATGGCAGGAGCTTTACGAGAAGATTTAGAAAAAGGATTAAGAAAAGCTTTAGGCGATGATAACTGGCTAAAAGTAAAAGGGCAACGTTCTGAATTAAAATCAGTAAATGATTTAAGAAAAGGAGAGTTGTTTAAAAAAATACTTAAATCAGATGAATTTTTTACTGATCAAAATGGAGGAGCTTTTTTTAAAAGTGTTAAAACTAATTCTAAAGTTTTATCACAAATGAATTCTGTCTTTAATAGAATGCCCTCTTTATCGGATCAAAAAAGATTATTTAAAATGGGAATTATTGAAGATTTAACTGGTGCTATTAATGGTCCAACGGGAGACGCATTAGAAATGGCGATTAAAAATAAAGATTTTAAATTCGTTAATGCAGCATATAAAACTTGGATGAAAACCAATAGAAAAAATATATCTCAATTTTTTACTAAAGAAGAAATGAAGTTATTAGATACTAACGGAATTAAAGCAACTAATTTATTAGAAACTCTTACGAAAAAAAGAGGTGCTGAAATGGATCACGTTAAGCAATTCACTGGAACATTACAAGCGATGGATGCTCAACAACTTATGAGTCATTTTAAGAAAAATCCAGAGCAATTTAAAAAATTTTATGAAGAAGGTATAAAAAAAGGAATTTTTGATAAAGAAGCTATGACTAATTTTAAAAAATATACCGCAATGACTTTTAATAATAAAACTATGGCGACTCAAGGAAATGGTTTATTTTTATATGACCCCGGTAAAATGGCTGACGAAATTTTAGATGCTCCTGATTTTTATAGAAATGTATTTGGAGAACAATGGTTAGATGACGCATTAGGAATGGCTAATTTTTTAAAACAATATTATCAACCTATAAAAAGTTTAATTAGTAGTGGAGATAATCAAGCTGCAAGGGCTGCTTTGCAAAATGTTTTTATGGGGCAACTTGATAGAAAAAGAACTTTTATAAGAGGTACTTTAAATTTACTTGGTATGTTTGATGCTAGGGATTTTGCTAAGTTTGTAAGTTGGAAAGATTTTAAAAAAGGATATGATAATGCTTATTTATCTAAAACTGCTAAAACAATACTTGAACCAATTAATGCTATTACCGCAGCAGATGAAAGAAAATTTGAACCTGAGAAAGGTGAAGCTTTATTAGATAGATGGGGAACAGCGGGAACACAAGCTGTAGGATTAGGAATAGGAGCAATAGATAAAGCAGCTGGTGTTGCAGGAGATATTTTAGGGATAGGTGAATAATGGAAAATAATTTAGCGATACATGAGGCGAAAGAGGACGAAAAATGGAAGCGCCAGAACGAAATTAACGATAGACTAGAGGAATTAGTCGAAAAGAATACCGCAGCTATTAACGCATTAAATGTAACGATAGCTAATAGTAAAGGCACATTAAAAGCTTTAGGTATAATCAGTTTGATAGTGGGTATATTAATATCTGTATCAAACATGTCATGGCTAAGATAAGTAAAAGTAGATTAGGGACTGTTGGAGAATATTACGCCATTCAATGGTTATTGAATCAAGGACATCAAGTTTTTTATAATGTTCATTATACGGGACCTATAGATATAGTTATACTTAAAGGAGATAAATTTATTCCTATAGATGTTAAAGTAGAAAGTCATAGAACTAATAAAAAATTAAGAAAAAGTCAAACAAGAGTGTATAGAGTAGCAACTAAATTGCAAAAAAAATTAGGAGTTCGTATATTAAATGTCGATTTACAAGGGAAATGTTACTTTAACAATTCTGTTAAAGAACAATGATATATGGTATAAAGACAACAACAAAAGGAGGTTTCAATGAAACTTTTAAAAGATGTATGGGCTCACTTAAAAGAGTGGAGTGACTGGGGAATGAAAGATTGGATTAAAGCTGGAATAGTAACTATTATTGTTTTAGTCGTATTATCTAAAGTTGTAATATAATTATGTTAGGGCTACTTCTTAAACCTTTACTTGGTGTTGCAGGAGATATTGTAAAAGGTGTCGTTGATACAAAAAAAGCAAAAGCTGTACAGAAAATAACAAAAATTAAAGCAGAGACTGAGTTATTAAATAAACAGATAGCAGGAGAAGTATCGTGGGAAGCATCAGCAGTGAATCAAATGAAAGGATCATGGAAAGATGAGGTAGCCCTTATTGTTTTGTTAGTCCCGGCAGTTTTGGTGTTCATTCCTGGAATGACTGAACATGTAGAAAAGGGGTTTATTGCATTACAGAAATTACCAACTTTTTATCAACACTTATTATATATAGCGATTAGTGCTTCATTTGGTATAAAAGGTGTTGGCGGAGCAATGAAATTATTTAAGAAAAAATGACTCCAGAGAAATTATCAGCGTGGAGAATATTTCCCCGTTTACTAATTACTTTATATGGCGTAGCTTTTTTTCGTACAACAGAGTGGTTTATGCAATTACCCGACCCTACGAATGCACAATCAGCTTTTGTATCAGTAGTCGTTGGCGCAGGAGCAGCATGGTTTGGACTCTATGTAGGAGGAACTAAACATGCGAGTATTAAAATAGAAAATAAAGAAAAATGAACTTAGAGGAAAGAATCAAGCATCATGAAGGGTATGTTAATACTGTATACAAAGATACTTTAGGTAAAAGAACAGTTGGTTGGGGACATCTTTGCCGAGATACTGAAACCTGGGAAGATGGTATTGAATATCCTAAAGATGTTCTTCAACACTATTTTGACATTGATTTTGATACTGCCATTTATGGAGCTGACAGTCTTTGTGGCAATATGGGTTTGCCTGAACGAGCTGAAGAAATTATTATTGAAATGTGTTTCCAATTAGGAACTACGGGAGTGTCTAAATTTAAAAATATGTTAAAAGGATTAAAAGAAAAAGATTATAATAAAGCTGCGGATGAAATGTTAGATTCTAAATGGGCTAAACAAACACCAAATAGAGCTAAAGAATTAAGCGATATGATGCGTACTCATGAAAAATGAAAAAAATAATGTTTAGCGTAGCACTAATTTCTGCTTTAAATATGTATGGATGTGGAATATATGATAATATGTCCATGAAACCCCATAAAACTAGTGTCACAACAGTTTATGGACAGGATGAAGTGGATAAGGCAAATGATAATAAGGATCAAACAAAAGATTCAATGCAACTAACTATTAAGCAGGAGTTTTTATGGAAAGAATGATAATTGGAATTATAGCCTCCGCCCTTATTGGGCTTGGTGCATGGAATTTAAATCAGACTTTTAATCTCTCTATTGAAATAGAAAATGTTAAAGGCAAGATTGATGTCTTGGAAAATAGCATTAAACAGATAAGCAAGAAGAAACATAAAAAAGGTTCATCAATAATGCAACAAAGTAATTAATGTCTATTGATTTCTATGATAAAATGAAAGAGGAAAAGGAGTTACTTGATATGTCAATGAAAGAATCCATTAGACAGAAAAAAGAAAGAACTCCATCTGAAGAGATGCAGGATAAGTTAGAACCTATTCCTTGCCCAATGCATGAAGATTATGACGGTGAATAATGACTGAAAAATTGGATGTATCATCTAACACTAGTGTTAGTATGCCTATGCGTAATCTTATATCGATTCTCGCTGCCGTCGGAATCGGCGTCTACGCCTTTTTCGGAATACAAGAAAGGCTTAACAATGTTGAGACGAGAAACACACTTATGGAAGCCGACCTCGTCAAGAATACTGAATTTAGAATCAAATGGCCTCGTGGAGAGTTAGGACAATTGCCTGCCGATAGTGAGCAATATATGTTATTAGAATTTATGGCATCACAATTAGAAAGTATACAAACAGAAATGGAATCCATGATGTCAAATACTGTCAACATAAATTTTTTAAAAAAACAAGTTGAAAAATTACAAGAGGACGTGGAAAAAATAAAAGATAAAGTCAGAAACAATGGAGGAGATCACTAATGGTTATAATGAAAGTAATAGCTCTCTGTATGTTTGTCAACGGATCGTTGGACGGGCATATGCTCGTTGAGGGAAACAACATATCAGAATGCTTAAAAATTAAGAGGGAGGCTGAGAGGAATTTAGCAGATAACCGTACTAATAGAATTAGATACGCATGTGGATTTGTAACAGCAGAATTAAAAGAGGATTTTGAAGGCAATCTTAAAATATATAAGATAGTTAAAGATAAGTATGAGGATTAAATCCATTCTTTCCAATTATCTCCTGTAATTGTATTAGCTAAAGATTTTTTGTTTTTAAGACTACTAAATATTTTTTCATCTATAGTATTAGGAGTTACAAAATCAATATAAGTAACATTATTTTTTTGCCCAATTCTATGTGGTCTATCTTCTGATTGTAATCTTGCTTCTAAGTCATAAGTATTAGCATAATAAATTACAGTTTTAGCTGCAGTTAAAGTTATTCCATAACCTCCCATACGGGGATTAGCTATAATATATTTATAATAACCACTTTGAAAATCTTTTATAATTTGTTGTCTATCTTCAGATTTAGTTTCTCCAAAATAAGTAGCTACAGGGATTTTAAAATGTTCTTTTAATTTATTTTGAATTTCTTTTACTGACCTTTTATAATTAGCCCAAATGATTACTTGACCATCTGTTTCCTCTAAAACTTGAACTAATTCAGTCAATCTAGGATTACCTCCAGAAATTGTTTCTTCAGTACCGTCATCATGTTTAACAAATCCGCATAAGACTTGATGAAGTCTTAATAATCGAGTAATAACTAAAGGAGCTGTTATCGATTTTTCTTTAGCTAATTCAACGTAAGCTTTTTTACGCAAAGTTTCATATATTCTTTTTTGTTCTGGAGAAAAATCTATTTCTCTTTTTTGGTATAATTTATCAGGTAAATCAAGACAGTCATCTTTTGTTACTCTAAACATGTGTTCTTTAATTGAATCTTTAAGTTCATCTAAATTTTGATAATCAACTACTTCATGAAAAGTTTTCATATTAATAGTTCTTCTACGCAAAACACAATATCTATTTCTAAATCCATAAAAACTACAATTTAAAACGTATTCAGATAAAAATGACATTTGAGTATAAATATCAATAGGACTTTGAGTAATAGGAGTTCCTGTTAATACTCTCCTAAATTTAGACTGTTTAGATAACTTTAAAATATTTTTAGTTCTTCTCGCAGTGCGATGTTTAATGGTACTTGACTCATCAACAACTACTAAAGACTTATGTACATTAAGAAAACGTTGAGTATAATTCAGTCCTTTTGTTGTACTAAAAGCCTCTACATTAATAATAAATATTTTTAATTTATGTGTATCTTCCCTTAAAAAATCTTTTAATCTTTTAATATTAGATTTAGTTTCAACGGGTTTCCAAAGTTCTAAATGAGAGTATTCCATAACATCATCGGGCATATGAATTGGAATCTCAGCTTGTTCCCAATTTCTATAAACACCTTTAGGCGCTATAATAACTGCAGAATTAATTTCGCCCTTTCTATATAGATAAGCTATATTATCTACTATAACTTTAGATTTACCAGTACCCTGTTCCATAAATAAAGCATAGTATTCTTTATCCCTACTTATATTAAAAGCATCAAGTTGATGTTTAAATGGTTCAGTTTTAAACTTAAAGTCCTTAACTTTATCGTCACTAAATATGATTTTCATTTTTTACTTTCTTTAAAAATTTAATTATATATAAAGAATTATTATTATAAAGTAAAATTTTAATAGAAAGGAAAGAAATGAAAAAAGGTAAAGTATATGTTGTTCAAGAGAATCCTAAGTTTAGTGTTCTTACTGCTGGGCAATATGGAGAATTAAGTGTTCTACTTCCTTTTGGATCTCAAGTAGTTTTAAGCGTAGCTCCTACATTACATCTAATTAGAAAAAAGTTAAGAGATTTTTCTGATGACGATTATATCGTTGCTATCGGCGACCCTACTGCAATAGCTATTGCATGTATGGTAGCAGGAGAAGTAAATAGAGGTGTAGTTAATATGCTTAAATGGGATAAAAGAGAAAAGATGTATTATCCCGTACAAATAGATTTGACTGGAAGAAAGGAGAGAGAGAAAAATGGCTGATGTAGATATTTTTCAATCGCTAGAACAAGATGCGAAACGTCAAAAGGAAATTCCTAATGACGAAAAGTTTAAACAACTCAATACACTTGCAAAACGTTTTATTGATACTAAAGACGATATTTCTGTAGCAGAAGAAAACGTAAGTAAGTTAAAAGAGAGTTTAAAACAAATCAAGGAGAATGACCTCCCTGATATGATGAGTTCTTTAAATATGGATCAATTTAAGTTGACAGATGGTACAGTTATCTCTATAAAAGATGACGTATTCGCTTCAATTAAATCTGATAAAAATGTCGAAGCATTACAATGGCTTGACGATAATGGATTAGGAGATATTATTAAGCATAAAATCTCTGTATCTTTTAATCGTGGAGAACACGAAGATGCTGAGAAGTTTAAAGAATTTTTTGGCAAATCATTTAAACAAGAGTTAGATGAGAAGTCAACAGTCCATCCTCAAACATTAAAAGCGACAGCTAAAGAAATGGTGCATAGTGGCCAGAATTTACCTGATACACTTTTCAATGTATATGAGGCTAAGATTGCTAACGTGAAAATACCGAAAGGAGAATAAAATGGCTGATACACAAGTAGCGAAGAAAGAAAACTCAGCACTGAGTATTCCTGCAGAGGATTTACTCGCTGATGTTGGAAGAGGACTTGAAAAAGTTTCTTCTGACGATATGACGATACCGAGGTTAGCTATCATACAAAGTGGTAGTCCTCAACGAAAAAAGAAAGACGATAAATATATAGAGAACGCAGATGAGGGAATGGTATTCAATACTGTTTCTAATGCTCTATACAAAGATACTTTCTATGTAGTACCGTGCGAATTTGAGAAATTATTTATCGAATGGATACCACGAGAGAGTGGAGGTGGTTTAGTGACGATGTACAACACCTCTAATAAACCGCAGGCAAAAAAAGAAGAAAATGGCAGACGTTTTTTATTGGAAAATGGTAATCAATTAGTTGATACTGCTCAACATTACGTTATGGTAATTGGTAAAGATGGTTCATATGAACCAGCAGTTATGTCAATGTCATCTTCTTTATTAACAGTGTCTCGTAATTGGGTAACTCGTATGAAGTTACAACGAGAAAATGTTAATGGAAAGTTAATCGAGCCACCTACTTTTTATTACAAGTGGCCAATAACTACAATTGAGAAAACAAACTCAGATGGCTCGTGGTTTATTTATAAAATAGGAAACCCTGAACCTGTAGGAGATGCTGATTTATATCAAGCAGCGAGAAGTTTATCCGATTCTGTAAGAAAAGGAGTAGCTACTGCTGATGTGAATACTGATAACGATAATATACAATTTTAAATGTTATCTCAAGAGTTCTTTGACTTATTTAAAGGTCTTGAGCGTGCTCATGGCCGTTACGATTTAGCTACAGAAAATCAAGGCGGCCAAAAGCAAGGGGGAACTGCACGTACAGTTCAAGAAACACTTACTTTACATGAATGGGAATTACATTTAAAAGGTGAAAGAGGTCTTGGTGTTATACCTATTCGTGATGATAATAAAGTTTATTGGGGAGCAATAGACATTGATGTATACGACTTAAATTTAGAAGAATTTAGCAAGAGCCTCAGCTCATCACCAATTATACCATGTAGGACTAAGAGTGGAGGATTACATTTATACGTTTTTTTTAAAGAATCAATATTAGCTAAAAGTGTAGTTCCTAAATTAAGAGAAATAGCTACATTATTAGGATATGCGAGTGCAGAGATATTTCCTAAACAAATTAAAATAATATCTGAAAGAGGAGATGTTGGTAATTGGATAAATATGCCATATTTTGGAGGAGAATTTTCTACTCGATATGCTTTTTATAATGGTAAAAGATTAACTTTAAAAGAATTTATAAAGACTGCTCAAAGTAATAAATTAAGTAATATAAATGAAATTAAGATTCCTAATTTTAAAAAAGAAAATAATGAATTATTACCCGATGGTCCTCCGTGTTTACAATATTTAGTTAAAACAGGAATACCTGCAGGATCAAGAAACAACGCCTTATATAATTTAGGCGTATATGCAAAAAAAGCTTATGCAAATGATTGGGAAGAAAAATTAGATGATTATAACTTAAACTTTTTAAATCCTCCATTAAAATCGAGAGAAGTTCAAACTGTTATAAGTTCTTTAAATAAAAGGTCTTATAATTATATGTGTAGTGAACCTCCTATTCAACCCTTTTGTAATAGGTCGTTATGTGTATCTCGTAAGTTTGGAATATCAGAGAATGGTACTATGCCGAGAATAAGTGGAATAACTAAAATAGTAACAGAACCTCCTACTTACTTTTTAACTGTAGATGATTTAAGAATTGGACCATTAGAATCAATAGATATTCTTAATCAAAAAAACTTTCAACGTGTGGTATTTGAGCATATAGATAAAGCTATTCCTTTAGTTTCTCCTCATCTATGGATTGAAATAATGAACGATTTAATTGCTAAAGTAGAGATAGTTGAAGCAACTGACGATTCATCTAATAAAGGAAGATTATGGGAATTATGCGAAAGATTCTGCACTGGATCAAGTTCGTCCGATGCTATGGAAGATATATTAAGAGGTCAATCCGTTACTATTAAAGGTGAAACCATGTTTAGAATTAATGATTTTATGGAATTTCTTGAGAAACATAGATTCAAAGAATTTAAATTACATGAAATTACTGCTCATCTTAAAGAAAGAGGTGCTAAACATAGCCCTAAAAAAGTAAAAGGAAAGCATGTTAATATTTGGGTTATTCCAGAATTTGAAAAACAAAAAGAAGATTTTACGGAGCCAAACATCGAGGAGGTATTTTAATGAGCGATGATAAAAAAGTAGTAGATGTAGTAGTGAAAATCAAAGGAATTTCATTATTCGGAGAAAATAATCCTAAAGATAATTTTCAAAAATATTATAAAGAATTTTTAGATAAAGGATTAACACCAGCTGAAGCTGAAAGATTAACTAAACAAAAATTGGAGAATAAACAATGAAATATTTATTTTTTGACGTAGAAACAACTGGGTTATGGAAAAGAGATTTAGAAGCAACTGATCCTAAACAACCTAAAATAGTTCAAATTGCTGCTCAATTAACTGACAAAGATGAGAAAGTTTACGCACAATTAGCTTGTATAGTACAACCAGATAAATGGTCTATACCTAAAGAAGCTGAAGATATTCATAAAATAAGTGATAATATAGCTTTGCAATATGGTGTTCCTCTGATAAATGTATTAGGAATGTTTAATTCTCTAGCAGCACAAGCTGACGTATTAGTGGCTCACAATACATCATTTGATTTACAGATGGTATTAAGAGAATTTAATGCGATAGGAAAAAGTTTTAGGATTCCTAAAGAGCAACATTGTACGATGATGACTGCTAAAGATATTTTAAAATTAGAAAGTAATTTTAATGACTATAAATTTCCTAAACTAGAAGAAACATATAAACATTTTTTAGGAGCAGGAGGATATCATAATTGGCACGATGCTCTTACTGATATTATTATATGCCGAATAATCTACTTCCACATGAAAGCGAAAGGAATAAAAATGGAAAAACCACGTGCAATGCCTAAAGCATTAATTAAAAATTTGGACGAAAAAATATACAAAGAGTTTTTAAATCTTATAAAATTTATTAAAGAAGATACTTTAAATGATTGGGAAAAAGGTTTTCTTAAAGACCAAAAAGAAAGACATGAGAAATATAAAGAAAAAATACTTATGAGCGATAAACAAATGAATATATTAAGAAAGTTTAAAGATAAATGAGAGTATTAGTAACAGGTTGCGCTGGTTTTGTAGGATCACATCTTACAGAACATTTAGTTAATAGAGGAGATACTGTTTACGGTATAGATAATTTATTAACAGGGCAAGAAAAAAATATAGGAAATTTGCATAGTTTTATAGAAGCAGATATTAGTAAAACTAATGATATGAAAGATATTATAAAACAAATTATAAATGAAGGACCTATTGATTTAATTTATAATTTAGCATGTCCTGCAAGTCCTGATCACTATATAAAACATTCTCTTAAAACTTTAGATACTTGTTATTTAGGAACTAAAAATATTTTAGATGCTGCGTTTTTAACAAATTCTATGGTCATACACACATCTACTTCAGAAGTATATGGAAACCCAGATCATAGCCCTCAAGAAGAAGATTATTACGGAAGTGTAAATTCTTTTGGACCACGAGCATGTTATGATGAGGGTAAAAGAGTAGCAGAAGCACTTATCTATGAATATATTCGTTTATATAGATTAGATATTAAAATAGCAAGATTATTTAATACTTATGGACCTCGTATGGCTGTTAATGATGGTAGAGTTATATCTAATTTTATTTGCGCTGCTTTAGAAAATAAAGAATTATTATTATATGGCAATGGGCTTCAATCTCGTTCTTTTTGTTATGTATCAGATACAATACACGCTTTATTAGGGCTTGCAGAAACTACAAAATTAAATAAACCAGTTAATATTGGCAACCCAGATGAAAAAACAATTTATAATATTGCTGAATTAATAATTGCAATGACTGATTCTAAATCAGGAATCATGACAGTTGCACATAAAAAAGACGACCCTTTACAAAGATGTCCTAATATAGAAAGAATTAATATGTTATTAAATTGGAAACCAGAAATAACTTTAACAGAAGGACTAAAGAAAACCATAGAGTATTTTAGAAAATGTTTAATAAAGAAAACACCAACGTAATATTAGGTCCTCCTGGGACTGGTAAAACTACTTCATTACTTAATAAGCTTGAAGCAGAAATAGAGGCAGGAGTTAAACCTCGCACTATTGGATTTGTGAGTTTTACTCGCAGAGCCATTAAAGAATCACGAGAAAGAACTATTTCTCGTTTTGATATTAATGAAGAAACAGATTTAGATTATTTTAGAACACTTCATAGTATTTGTTTTCGTTCTTTAGGATTAAATGGAAAACAAATATTTAAAGGAAGTCACGTTACTGAATTTAAAAAACTTTTAAAAATAGATATGTCAGGTGGAGTAGAAGAAGATGAAATAGTCACATCGGGAATAAAGATTGGCGATAAAATGTTATTTTGTGACCAATTAGCTAGAGCAATGATGAAACCTTTAAGAGATACTTGGAGAAGTTTAGATTGTGAATATTCATGGAAAGAACAAGAATTATTTTCTAATACATTTAGAAAGTTTAAAGAAAAAAGAGGACTATCTGATTTCACTGATATGCTTATAACTTTCTTAAAAGAAGGTGTAGCACCTCCATTAAAAGTTTTATTTGTTGATGAGGCACAAGATTTAACGATACTTCAATGGAAAGTAGTGAGTAAATTAGTTGAGAATTGCGATAGATTATATATCGCAGGAGATGATGATCAAACTATTTATAAATGGGCGGGTGCTGATATTGATACATTTCTAAATCTTAAAGGTAATATAGAAGTGCTTCCTTATAGTTATAGATTACCTTCTAAAGTTTATGATTTAGCAATCGAGATTAGCTCACGTATAAAAAACAGATTTGCAAAAGAATGGAAAAGCAGAAAAGAAGAAGGTACTGTTAATTATGTATCTGCTATAGAATATATAGACATGAAAGAAGGACCATGGCTCATCCTCTCTCGATATAATTATCAACTTTATTCAATTCAAAAATTTTTAAAAACTCAAGGATTTGTGTTTGAAAACAAGTACGGAGGGTTTAAAGCTAATAAGCATGTTCAAGGAATTAGAGCATGGAAAAAACTTATGAATAAAGAAAAAATTGTATATGAAGAAATAAAAAAACTATATTCTTGTTTACGAACAGGAAGTGGTATAGAAAGAGGATTTAAGAATTTAAAAACTATTGACGGAGATATAATTAATTATCATAAAGAAGAATTTGATTTAGAAAGTTTAAGAATGCACCATGGGCTAAAAGCTAAAGGTAAATGGCAAGAAGCATTAGAGATGATTCCAGAAGAAGATAAATATTATTATGAAGCTTTAGAAAAAACTGGAGATATAAATGAAGATAGTCCACGAATACGATTAAGTACGATACATGGAAGTAAAGGAGCAGAAGCTGATAACGTAGTATTACTCACTGATGTTTCTTATAAAACTTGGAAGAATTTAGTTAAAGATGACGATGATGAGCATCGTGTTTTTTATGTAGGAATTACACGAGTAAAAAATAATTTATTTATTGTAAATCCTCAAACTGAATATAGTTATAGGATATAATATGAGTAACGATAAAAGAATAGATTACTTGAATAGTTTTCAAAATAAAATAGATAGCGATATTTATAGCGAACCTAAATCTCAATTACACTATAGTGTAATAAAGCCTCAAGCACAAAACTTTTTAAATCAATTCGGAATTAAAGAAGATAAATCAGTTATAGATATAGGTTGTGGAGATGGTTATTTTTTATCTTTGTTAAAAGAAAATGGATTTAAAGATTTAGCTGGAGTTACTAAAGGCAAAGAAGATATTACTAATTGTGTTGATAAAGGAATAAAAAAAATATATGATACTGATATGACATTTACTCATATTAAAGAACAATACGATGTTTTATGGTGCCGGCATTGTCTTGAGCATAGTCCATATCCTTATTTAACTTTGCATGAATTTAATCGTTTAGTTAAAATGAATGGCTATGCTTATATAGAAGTTCCCGAAGCTGAAGGATATGTTAAACATGAGAATAATGCAAATCATTACTCTATGTTAACGAAAAGAAATTGGGTATCTTTAATTTTACGTTGTGGATTCGATATAAATAGAATACAAGATATTGATTTAAGTATTAGAAATAAAGATTTTCAAGATGGACACCCCTATCCCGAGCAATGGTGGGCTTTTTATTTAACTAAAACAATTGATTTAAAATTTATGGAAGGAAAAATATGAAAGCAATAGGAAGTTATATATTCGCTGGAGGGTTTACTATTGGCGTTAAAAAACATTTTGATATTGAGGCACATTTAGAAGGTGATGGAGCGTACGGAGCAGACACATTTTCTTTAAATTATCCAAATATACCTATATTTGAAGGACCAGATAATTGGCCTATAGAAAAATATAAAGATAAAATAGATTTTGTGTATGGTAATCCCCCTTGCGCTCCCTGGAGTACGTTAGGTTCAGGAAGTAAAGGAGCAGATGGTTGGAAAACTGATCCTCGTATTAGTTGTTGGAACGATGTATTTTCTTTACTTTATAAAATAAGGCCTAAAGTTTTAGCTATTGAATCAGTTCCCCGTGTTTTTTCAGAGACAGGAGGTAGACCAATGATAATGGATTTTACTAAAAAAGCTAATGAAGAAGGTTACGCCGTTACACATTTATTAGTAGATGGACAATATACGGGACTTCCTCATTCAAGAAAACGATTTTTCTTTTTAGCACATAAAGGAAATTTTAATCCTCCTGCTCCTAACTGGAATCCTGCACCAAATGTAGGAGAAGTATTAGATGAATTAAAAGCAGATGGAATTGAAGCAGGTCATACTGCAACTTTAAGTGAAAATGAAATGAAATTAACTAGAATGGCTAAACCTGGAGAATCATTGAGAAATATATGGGAAAGTTTAAATCCCCCTGAAACTTGGAAAAGGTCACTTAAAGGACGTAAAGGAGTTATAGGTAGACCTCAATTTATGAAATGGAGATTAACTCGAAAACAAATAATGGGAGTTATTGCAGGAAGTTTTTCTATTCACCCTGAAGAAGATAGACTTTTAGGAATACAAGAACTCTGCGCTTTTTGTGGATACCCAACAGATTATAAATTTTCAGGAGCAAAATCAGGGTGGCCTAGTTTATTAGCTAGAGGAGTAATGCCTCCAGTAGGTGAATGGTTAGCTAGAAATGTAAAAGCAATGATAGAATCTAATTCGGGATTTGAAGTTAATCATAAAGTTATAGATTACCGTAAACCAACAACAGGAGATTTATTTAATGCTTAAAGATATAGAAGAATTTCATAAAAAATTTGGATTTGAAAAAAGAGTGGGTATCAAAAATAATAAAAATTTGGTAGACTTTCGGATTAAATTCTTAGAAGAAGAATTAAGAGAATTTAAAGAAGCAATTAAAGAAGAAAATGATGCAAAAGCATTAGATGCTTTAGTTGATTTAACATATGTAGCTATAGGAACAGCTTATCTTTTTGATTATCCGTTTTGGGCTGCTTGGACAGAAGTACAGAAAGCTAATATGGCAAAAGTAAGAAAAGAAAGTGAACGTTCAAAATTTGATGTAATAAAACCTAAGGGTTGGAAAGCACCTAATATTGAACAAATAATAAATATATTTAAAAATTGGAAGGCATGGTCATGAAAGTATTAGTAACAGGATTTACTGCTAAAGGTATAGGCAGTGGTAAAAATGTATTAGAGATTGCAACAGCAGCTAATTGTTTACCAAGAGCATTAAGAGAATGCGGAATAGAAGTGGATCATAAGTCAGTTACTCCGGGAGATGATATATCAGAATATGATAAAGTAGTAGTATTTGCTTTTGCTCCTAATTCTTTACCGTCATCTTATTTATATGGAGGTCTTTATACTTTATTGAAAAGACCAGACGCATATATAGCATTAGATGATTGGCAAACTAAAGATATAAAACAAGGATGTGGTACTTTTGCACGTGACGGACATTGGAGATTATGGAAAAGAGTAAGTAAAGCAGGTAACTCTGTGGGTAAAAAATTCTTTCATGAAGCACAAGCTTATAAAAAAGAAATGGAAGATTTAATTACTCAATTAGCTTTTGAAAAATGGCCATATAAAGTACTAGCACCAGTTTATAAAGGTGGAGATGTATCTCAATTAGGGATAGATTCCAAAGAAATAATACCATGGGATCCAACTCCTGTTACTGATAGTTATAAAGCAGGAAGTAAATATAATCAATCTTTATTTTCAAGTATAAATAGTATTCCTGAAGTTAAAGAAAAAGAATGGATCATGGCTTCTTTAATTCAAAAACAAAGTTGGTTTAAACGACAAAAATTCGAATGGCCTGTAACTTGTTATGGTAATCCAAATCTTAATCAACGAAGATTAACTGAGCCCGATTTATATAATGAATATTTAAGAGTGAGGGGAATATTAATACCTCCTCATTATCATACGATAAAAGGAAGTGGTTGGTGGAGAGTTCGTTACGGAATGATAGCAGACGCAGGTTGCATAGCTTATGGAGAAACTGAAGAAACTAAATTATTTGGAGATTCTTATCAAGTATCTTTATCTGATATAGAAAAAATGAATGATAGTGAATTAAATGATTTAGCTGAAATTCAAAAAAAAGATTTTAATTCTACAGTATGGAATAAAAATAGATTAAATACTTTTATAAGCGATTATTTTTAATGAGAGATACATCAAATACAGTGAAAGGAATTATTATAGTAGAAGGTGCAGACTGTACGGGTAAAACTACTTTAACAGATTTATTTCGTAAAAAATTTAAAGCGAGATATATGCACTTACGAATTCATAAAAAAATGGAAGTATGGCATACTGCTACTGTTCGTAGAGCAATTAGATTAGCTAAAAATGAATTAGTTGTAATCGATAGACATTGGCCATCAGAAGAAGTTTATTCTTATGAAAGAGCAGATGGACCTGAATATAATCCTTTAAAACTTTATAAAAAATTAAAAAAAGCAAATACATTATATGTATGGTGTGCTCCTGAAGATAGTGCTAAAGTTATACGAACACATAGAAAAAAGAAAGAAGAACGGCATGAAGAATATAGTGATATTACTCGAATTGTTGATAGATACAAACGTTCATGGTATGGTTTAAACTATGAGCATAATAACTTTCTTAAATCTCTAGGGGAATTAAGATGGCGAAAAAACTTCATACGATATGACGTTTTTAAAGAAGGTCATAAGATTGATAATAAATCTTATGATATAATTAATCGACTACGATATTTGAGAGGAGAAGCAGTATGGACGGTTTAGCAGCAGATAATGTTTGGAATGATGCTATTTTAGATATTCAAGGAGGATTAAAATCATCGCCTCGTGGTATGAAAACACGAGAAAAAATAAATCATACTACTATGTGTGATATGCGATATCCTATCGTTACTAATAAAAAAAGATTATTAGGCTATAATTTTATGGTACAAGAAGCTATTTGGATATTAAGGGGTGATAATAGATTGAGCACGATAAAACATTATTCTAAAATAATTAGTAAATTTAGTGATGATAAATATTTCTTTAGAGGAGCTTATGGTCCTAAAGTTATAGACCAACTTCAGTATGTGTGTCACGCACTAAAAGAAGATAGAAACACGAGACAAGCAGTTATAAATATTTGGAGAGAAAGTCCATATGCGACTAACGATATACCTTGTACTATATCATTTCAATTTTTAATTCGTGAAGATAAATTACATATTATAGCTAACATGAGGTCTAATGATTTATGGTTAGGCTGGCCTTACGATAATTTTAATTTTTCTATGCTCGGCGCATACGTTGCTTTATTATTAAAAGACATATATAATATAGAAGTGGGACTAGGAATAACGACTATTAATGCAGGGTCACGTCACTTATATGAACCTAACTTTGAGTCAGCAGATATGTGTACACATTCTAATTATGAAGATTATGTTAACTATAAACCATTGAATTTAAAGGATTATACTAGTGCAGAAAATTTCTTAGACCATTTAGAATTTGTATCTTTACCTAACTCTAAAGGATTTGCACATGAATTTTTTAATGAGACCAAATAAGAACGAAACTTTTTTAGACATTGCCCAGACAGTATCGGAACAAGCAACATGCATCCGGCGTAATGTTGGGTGTGTGTTAGTTAATTCAAAAAATCATATTCTTGCGACAGGGTATAACGGAGTTCCTGCAGGAGCAGTGCACTGTTTAGATTTACCTTGCGCTGGAGCAGAACTTCCATCAGGAGAAGGATTAGATTCTTGCGAAGCGATTCACGCAGAGCAAAATGCATTACTTCAATGCAAAGATATTTATGATATTGAAAAATGTTATTGCACAGTAAGTCCGTGTATGACGTGTGTTAAATTATTATTAAACACTTCTTGTAGTATTTTAATTTTTCCTACTTTATATACTGATACAGAACCATTAGAACTTTGGAAAAAAGCAGAAAGAGAGTATATTATTTATGAACGACTTATTCAAACCCGTCAGTAATTGGAGACCTCCCGAGGTTTTAATTAATTACAGCGACTCAAAATGTTTAGCTATTGATACTGAAACGTATGACCCTAATTTAAAAAAGAATGGACCTGGAGGATTTCGTAACGATGGATTTGTCGTTGGTATTTCTCTATGCGATGAAGCAAGAAGAAAATGTTATTTACCTATAGCACATCAAGAGGGCGGTAATCTTCCTAAAGAGTTAATCATCTCTTATTTAAAAAACGCACTGGAGACGACTAAAACGAAGATTTTCGCTAATGCATTATATGATTTAGAGTGGCTATCTACTTTAGGAATAAATACTCAAGGAAAAGTATATGATATTCAAGTAGCAGAAACTTTACTTAATGAGAATCGTAGGTCGTTTTCTTTAGATAATATATCAGCGGATTATTTAGGTGAAAAGAAAGATGAATCACTTTTAGAAGAAGCTGTGAGAACTCATTTTTCTGGAAAAGCTAATGTAAAAGGAAGTTTATGGAAACTTCATTCATCATATGTTGGTCCATATGCTGAGAAAGATGCTGAGTTGACGATGCAAGTTTTTAAAAAACAATATCCTTTATTACGGCAAGAAGATTTATTACCTGTACTTGATATGGAACAACGTATGATTCCTCTTTTGTTATCGATGAGAAAGAAAGGTGTTCGAGTTGACATTGAGAAAGCATCGAAGCTAAAGGATACGATTTACTTAAAACAAAATGAAACGCAAAAACAGTTAAACCATATTATAGGTGGAGAAGTAAATGTATGGGCTAATGAAAGTATAGCGAGAGCATATGATTCACAGAATATTAAATACACATACACGGCCAAAGGATCACCATCATTTACTCAAGACTGGTTAAACACTGCAGGAGATAATATTAGTCCTTTAATTTTACGAGTGCGAAAACTCTATAAATTAAAAAGCACATTCATTGAAAACATGATTATTAATAAATCAGTTAATGGAAGATTACATTGTCAATTACATTCGACAGGAACAGTAACAGGACGATTTAGTTCATCACATCCTAATCTTCAACAAGTACCTGCGCACGATCCCGAGTTAGCGCCATTAGTAAGAGGTTTATTTATTCCTGAAGAAGAACACGATTGGGTATGTGTAGATTATGCACAGCAAGAGCCACGATTACTCGTTCACTTCGCAAGTAAAACAAATAATCGTTCAGCAAAATTGGCACAGAATTTATACAAAAACGATACACAAACTGACTTTCATACGATGGTTGCAGAGATGGCTGGAATCAAGAGAAAACAAGCAAAAACTATTAATCTTGGCTTAACTTATGGCATGGGAAAAAAGAAATTAGCAGCGGAATTAGGACTAAGTTTTGATGACGCAGAATCTCTCTTTGAGAAGTATCATCGCAATGTTCCTTTCGTTCAAGCATTGAACAATCAAGCTATCGCATTCGCTTCGACTAAAGGTTATATTAAAACTTTATTAGGAAGGCGCAGGCATTTTAATTTATATGAACCAACTGGTTGGGATAACTTTGGTAAGCCTGCGTATCCGATTGAGAAAGCGAAAGAAGTGTATAAAGGAATGATATTGAAAAGAGCACAAACACATAAAGCTTTAAACTGCTTGATCCAAGGATCAGCCGCTGATGTTACAAAAGCAGCTATGTTAAAAGTATGGGATAGTAAGATTATGGATATAGGATTAACGATACATGATGAGTTAGACTTCTCAGTACCTCGCACGAAAGAGGGTGAAGAAAAACTTAATGAAGTAGTTAATATTATGAAGAACGCAGTTACATTAAATGTTCCATTAGAGGTAGACGTTGAGAGAGGAGCAAGTTGGGGAGAGATTAAGTGAGTGAAAAAAATCTTTGGAATGCATGTAGAAAAAAATGGCCTGATATTTTTCTTCAAAGAATTGAAACTGCAGTTGAAAGAGGAATCCCCGATTTATTTTATTGCCATGACGGAGTCATGGGTTGGGTCGAAGGAAAGTACATCGATAAGCCCGTTCATAAAACAAGTAAATGTAGGACGAAAGTATCAGTAGAACAGATAGCTTGGCACCGGTCTTTTAAACGAAATAAAGGTGCGGTATTTCTACTAGTAAAAGTATCGAGAGAAGTTTATTTATTCGACACAGGCGAAGCAGAGAAGCTAAATTCCGGCGTTGTTTATACGAAATTAAGCGAATTAGCTTTAGCTGAAGGGTGGGACGAAATTAAAGAATATTTGATAAAAAAGAAGAATTAACTGTTTTATTGTTTTTAAAAATAATTATTATAGTAAAGTAACAGAAAGGAAAAATTTATGGATAATAAAGAATCTATAAAAGGCAAAATACAGAAGTTGTTAGCTTTATCTCGTGACGAAGGTGCGAGTGAAGCAGAAGCTGCTTTTGCATTTAAGAAAGCGCACGAACTCCTCTCAACTTATAATTTAGATTTATCGGATATTAAAGAAGTTAATGCCGATGAAATTCTACATGAAAAGATGATAGAAGTTATGCGAGAAGAATGGATCAAGACACTATATACATCTACTGCTAAATTATATTTTTGTAAATATTATTATACTACAAAAAGAGTAATAGATAATATGTATAAAGAAACAAATAAAGTAGAACATAATATAGTAGGACGAGATCATAATATTGAGATTACGAAAAGTATGGTAACTTATTTTGTTGAAACTATTAAACGTATGGGAGAAACGCACGTAGCTCCTATACCTGGAGATGGTAGACAAATTAATAAAATCAGACGTAATTATGAATTAGGTATCTCTCATCGATTAGGTGAAAGAGTAAGAGAACTTTATGCAGCGAGTGTTCGTCATGATCCCTCTGATAAGATAGAAAATCAAAATAAAAATCTTCCTGCTCTTTATAAAACAGAATTACAGCTCTGTGGAGATAAATTAGAGAGTGAAGGTATACGATTAACTTCAAAACGAAGTAGTGCGAGTATTACTGCTGGCGCTGCATATCGAAATGGTAAACGAGATGGTAATAATATTAATTTAAGTGGACAGATAACTGGGAGGGCATCACGTCATCTTTTAGGTTAGATATAGATAAAACACCGATGGTTCGTATCACGTGGTTAGATGCCCGTGATACGGAAACTGGTTGGCTCGATATAAAAGATGTTATCGATGCGCCATTAGCGTTATGTCAAGAAGTCGGCTGGATGGTTACCAGTAATGAAGATAAAGTAGTTATCATGCGTTCTTATAGTAAAGATAAAGATGAAGTATCGGGCGGTGGAGCTATTGCTATACCTAAAGGTTGGGTTAAAAAAATAGAATATTTAGAGGTATCATATGGAGAAAGAAGCGATAATAGGTAATGTCTTTGGCAAAACGATTTATAAATCGTCAATCAAGGGTCATCAATATTTAAATAGTAAAGTCAAACCTCTCATTGAGAAGTTTGTAAAAGAAAAACCAGGAACTGTAGCGGCGACTACAGATGTTAAAGGTAATCTTAAAGCAACGATATTAGAAAATGCTATTGATGATTTACATTTACAAGATGACTATAAAGAATTGTTCGATGCATTAGCTTTTGATATAAAAGGATTTATGGCGGCGAAGTCTTATGACGATAGTAAATTTGATATAAATATTACGAAAGCATGGGCTACGTTTACATCGAAAGGTCAAAATATCCCATCACATAAACATACGGCATCACATTATAGTTGTGTTTATTATGTGCATAATGAAGGTATGGGAGATATTAAATTTGAGCAAGAACTTTATTCACACGATGGATTTTTTATTCCACCAACAGATGCTTATATTAAAGAATGGAATCAATTTAATTTTGCGAGTTATAAATTTGAAGTAAAGTCAGGAGATTTTATTATATTTCCTAGTGGCTTACTTCATCAAACTGAAACGAATACGAAAGACACTCCACGCATAAGTATTTCGGCGGATATTCTTTTGACTATGAGAGAGGGGGTTAGCACAGAACATTGTATTCCAAGTCCAAAAAGTTGGAAAACAATATATACTTCATAAGAAGATTATACTATAGTGACTAATGTCGTTTTTAGTTGCTCATAAAGTGAAAGTTACTTATACAGATTTTAGAGATAAAATAAAAACATATAGTTTTGAAGAGTATGATAGTCCTTTATTATACCCTCGCATTTCATATATAGTAAATCTTATTTCTGACGTAAAGTACATCATGGATATTAATATCATCCCTGATATTAATAAGAAAGTAAGGGATCATCCTTTCGATCAGCTTGAGGGTAATCACACAATACATTAGGAGAATATATGAGCAATATTTTATTTGCAGATAAGAAACTTTTACAAAGTTATAATATATACAATCGAAATAACTTTGATCACGGCTATGACGATAAGGAATTTGAAGATTTAGATGAGACTGTCTTATATCCTGTATCGAAAGTTGATAAAAGTCGAAAAGATACTAATCATCGAGTATATCAGTTTTTATTGAACGATAAGGGTAAATTTTGCATTTTCTACTTAGATGAAGATAATTCAGCGAAACTTCAGTCTATGAAAATACCGAACAATTTAATTAATTAATAGGTTTATAAGGTTTTAAAAAAGTTTAATATAAGAAATAACCATAAAGAAAGGAAAAACCATATGGAAGAAGAAAAGATGAGAAGATACCTTATTATCCACGAATCTGGAGGGGTTACGCACGAAGCCGTTCCCTTTAAAAAGAAGTGGGATTTAGATAAACTTCAAAAAAGTGTTCAAGGTGAAACTCCTAAGGGATACATCGAAAGTGTAAAACTTAAAATCCAAGGTAAAAAGTATCAAGGGTGGGCTCACGAAGAAGCTTTACGTTATCGTATGAAACCTAATCTTAAAGCAAGTAAATACTATCACGCTTATCATTATGGTGAAGAAAAAATCGCTGAAGGTACGTTAGGTATTTGTGGTCCTGTTGTTGTAGAAAACTTTAAGGGAGACAACTTAACGGTATGACGGGTGAAGAAAGAAAATTAACCAAGAAAGTCGAGCTGTTAGAAGGTCGACTTTCTATTCGAGACCATGAGATTAAAGGATTAAATCATATATTAAATGAGAAAGTATATGATTTAATTAAACTCAGGAGAGAATTATTTAAACTTAAAGGAGAGCAAAATGATACTAATATTACTAGGATTAATAATATTTGAACTCGGTGCTATAATTTTTATGTTGTGGGGTATCGGAGAAAAGGTGTATAAAAAATGATTCACTTCTGCGAGAACTGTAAAGATTTATATACAATAAAAGTCGCATTCGAAGGTGAAGAAAGTGAGATAGACTGTAATAAATGTACTTATGACCGTCTATCTCGCCGATTAGAATGTGGAACTCTCACTAAATTATCAGATATACACGAAGGACAACGCATCCAGTTTCTTGATCATTGGCATGCTATTGAAAACGATGAATTAGATTACTCATTTAAAAAAGGTATCGTGAAAGACTATCAACGTAATTATAAAAACGGGCATATCATAGGATATTCGATAGAGGTTCAACTTCTCGATTATCACAAAGAATTAGATGAGTGGGATAATAAATTATTATTCACTGAGGCTGATGCGAATTGGCATGACAAGCTTTATGAGTTTATGAAAGTTATCGTCTATGAGTGACTTATTAGTTATTCCCGAGTTTTTGCGTAAGTTAAGTGAAGATGAAGATAAACCTAAAAAAGAATGGATCTCCCCTGTCGAGGAAGAAAGTCGAGTTGAAAAACCTGACGGCACGACTTTAATCATGAAACGAGTCATTAAAGAAGGGTATTGGCTTATTGATGGTAAACGTGAAGAAAAGAAAAAGTCTCCCGCATTTCACGTCACGAGAAGTCGAAGTAATGGCAAGCAACGAGAGCAGTGGCTCATGGGCATCATTTCTCAAAACCCTAACTTAAATCGTGTGGAATTATATAATTATATTAAAGAGAATAACTTGGAGCCTCATACGGGGTTCAAGGATCATAAAAACTATCAAGCACATTTACGAAGTATTTTGATACGATTAAAAAGAAATGGTATCTTAAGGTTAGAAAATAATAGATACTTAATTAGAAGCAGAAAAAAGTAGTATTTGACTAGTTGTTACCGGTAGCTGTTTCAGTAAGAGATTATTAAACATTGATCATGTTAATATGTATTCTCTTGCGCAGCTCGTAGTAAGCGGCACTGAGGGCCTTTCTATAAACGAGGATAAATAACTAAGCAAAGCGAAGAACCTTACTTGAGTATCTATGAGACAGTACTCAAGTACCTAAGAGGCTAGAGATTAACCTTAATGAAAGGATCACCTGTTATTATGTGTACTCTAGCCTTGAAGGTTAAAAATAGAAAGGAAAAATATGACAGATTCACATCAGATAATTGATCAACTTGAAGAGAAGATAGATGGATTAGAAAAAGATAATAAAGCTTATCGCAATTTACTTGTTTTTATCCTTCAGGGATTAGATAAGCACTATAATGTAGAAGTTAATCACACGGAGAGTATTTTAGGTAGAATAAGGTATAAATTAGATTATATTTTAAATAAACAATAGAAAGGAAAATTATGTTAAAAACAGTTGCTATATTTAGTGTTACTATTACAGTTGCACTATCTACTTATATATTTAGTTATGATATATTTAATGCAAACGCCGTAGCATGGATTCATTATATTATACCCTTTAGTGTCGGTATGATATTCGCAGGAAGTACCGTTATGCTGTATTTAGATAACTCGTGAATATCTTTTATTTACATCATCACCCGTTAGTCGCAGCTCAATATCATTGCGATAAGCATGTGCCTAAGATGATATTAGAATCAGCTCAGATGTTAAGTATAGTCGCACGTTCTAATGGCTTTGACGTTGGCTATAATATGAAAGTTAATGGAGCTTTCTCCAAGCATCCCTGCACTTTATGGACAGGGCAATCACGTAGGCATTACGATTTCTTATGTGAATTAGGTGATTATCTTTGCGATGAATTTTATTTACGATTTGGCTCTAAAGAGCATAAGACGAGAGCTACAATTACAGAACTTACTGCAGATGATATACGCCAAAAAATACCAGATACTGGTTGGCATGATCCACCTCAATGTATGCCTCCAGAATATAAAGGAATAGATACTATAGAAGCATATAGAAAATATTATCAAGTAGAAAAAGCTTATTTTGCTAAATATGTTAAAGGTCGTAATGCTCCATACTGGTTTAAAGTAGAAGAATAATTAGGTTTTTAATGCTTTAAAAAAATAGTATAATTAATTTTAACAGAAAGGAAAAATATGGACGAAGTTAAGAAGTTATCATTTAAGCAGTTATTGGAGTTGAATGCTAAAGCTTTACATAATAATAAAAACAGAAGTATTGATTTAGATTGGATTAAAGATAACGAAAATAAAATGTTTCCTATTGGTAAAGTAGATGGAACTATGTCTTATACGAGGTTTAGGGATTTAACATTTCTAATACCTTGGAAATTTTGTCATAATGAAGAAGAATGGCGATGCCAAATTATGTATACGCCCGATAAATCTATTTGGTTAGATATGGATTTTAACGAATACAATAAATTAGAATCAGCAATTAAAGGAGAAAAAGATGCTACCCATTGATAAATTCTGGAATCATGTATCTCATATACAACAAGCAATAATCCAATCAGATAGTCAACAAATGAAGAACTGGTGGACTTTAAGGATACTTAATCTTATGTTAAAGTTAGAATGTTATGAATCTAAGGCGTTAAATTAACCTGTATATATAGAGGGCGAAATGATTTTACTGATTTTTCATTTTACTAAATGGCAATCCCTAATCCCAATCGTTAATTCTATATATCCACTACTAAAAAATAGGGATTACTAGTGATATTTACAAGTAATCCCTCTAATCTTACGAGGCTAGACGCAATCCTGAGTCACTAACTCTTAGTTGTGAATTGGTCTCTATATAATAAAGGAAAAACAATGGATTTTTACACTATAATAACTATCGTCATATGCGGTACTATAATATTAATGTTAACGTAATAAAAAAATTGTCGTATATGCGTAAAAAATATATATATTATAAGTATAAGCAGAAAGGAGAAACAATATGCAAATACAACCTGCTATAACTGGCTCAGGACAAAAACCCGCAGCTAGAAAGACTACTCCAGAGGCTAAGAAAGCCAATGGAAAACAAAAAGTAATTAATACTCCAAGCGAAAAGACTGGGGTATTAAAATATGATGGTGATGCTAGAATACAACTAGCAGCGCCTAAAAACCCTAAACGAGTAGGGTGCTCTGGCTGGAAAAGATTTAATTTTTATAAAAATGGTATGAAGATTAAAGATTTCATAAAAGCTGGAGGTAAAACAATAGACTTAGACTGGGACAGAGAACGAGGCTTTATCGCTACTGAAGATAGAGACAAAGTAGGGTCACAGAGTAAGTCGCCAAAAGCAACTTTCAATTTGAAATAGTTGTGTACATGGCGTCAAAACATATTAATCTTGTTTTGTTAAAGATATGTTATTATATCTTTTTCCTCCGTAGAGTAGGGGGCTTCATGGTGGAGCCCTCTACAATTAGAGATTCAGGTCATGGGCAGCAGACGTGCTGTTAGCTGAAAAATGGAGGATAGTCCATTTGACCATTAGGCAAGTTGAAACGATACATACTACCTATAAAAGTCCCTAGATTTAATTTTGGTTTAACTTGTTATTAAAAAGTTTATTATTAATAATAACAATAGAAAGGAAAACATATGGTTTTATTAGTGTTTAAAAAGATTTCAAGAGTTACTATTTATGAGCAACATAAATTACCTCGTCATGTCTACAATATAGAATATTATGATGGAACTCATGGTAAAGTTACTGAAGAAGATTTTGATAGACTTAAAGGTGAGCATGCTAAGCAATTAGCTAATGATAAGAAAAAGGCCGATAAGATTTATCAAGAAGATATGGAGAAAAGTGAAAGATCAATGCAAGCAGGCATGGAATCAGGTATTGATGCCTATAACGATATGAATGGAGATAGCTAAAATGGGATACACTAATTACTTTAATCAAAGAAGAAATTTTAATGACGATGAGTGGAAACTTTTACAGGATGAAGTTACTTATTTAAATGAATGTGGAAGAATTATATTGAGAACAGATACTCCACATGAAGTTATAGCTTTTGATGGTAAGGGAGAAGATACTTGTGAGACATTTGTTCTCGCAAAGGATTTATCTTTTCATTGGTTAAAAAATGACGAGATAACTGAAAAACGGATTTATGATAATTATGTGAAAAGAGGGCACTATTTTGGATTTTGTAAAACTCGTATGTATCCTTACGATATAGATGTATGGCATTTACTTACTTATTGCCGTGTAATTTCTCCTGAAAATTTTAGTTGTGGGAGAGATAGATAATTTTGTTTAATATTGTTCTTATTAATTTATTATTAGTTATAACAAAAAGAAAGAGAGAATATTATGATTACTAATGAACAAATGATTACTCAAATTTTGCGAAATATTCGTAATTTAAATAATCAAATAAATGGTAATATAGAAATTTTATCAACATTAGATAGAATGTCTGATAATTCTATGAACTTACATGATCAAGTTGCTCATATAAGGCAAGGTCACGAAACATTAACTAACGGAACAAGAAATGCTTTAAGTATTCATGGATTTAATGTAATTGAGGATGATTAAAAAATAACAAAGAAAGAGAGAACAAAATGACTTTTAGAACTTTTAGATGGACTTCTAAAGAATCATATAGCGAAGAAAAAGGTCAAGAATACCACTTCGATACTCATTGTCCTATGTGTAAGTCAAAAGATACTATCACAGTTAAAGGACCAGACTTATTTAATTACAATATGGGAAAGTCTATTCAAGATGCTTTCCCATATCTTGATAGCAATAAAAGAGAAAAATTAATGACAGGCATCTGTTGTATGGAAGAAGATTAAAATGTTAATTTATGGTATAATAATTAAAATGACACCAGAACAAATACATAATTTAGTCATAGCTTCTGATTTCCCTGTTCCAGAGGATTTAGATAAAAGTAAGAGTGAGGGAAGATTTAAATACACAAATGATGGAATAGAAGATGATGTTGAAATATATAATTACACAGGCAATACATATTTAGATATAAGTCAATATATTGGAGGAACTAATATTTTAATAGCAGGAAAACATTCATTAAAAGATTTAAAACAATATTACTCCTGGACTTATTCAACCTTTAAATAGAAATTGTTTAATTATGTTTTAAAAAGTTTACTATTAATAATAACAAAAAGAAAGCGAGAATGATATGAAAGAAGGACGATTAAAATATGCCGAACTTTCTAATTATGACGAAGAAGCTGGACCTTTACTTTTTGAGGGACAAGTCGTTGGAGATTGGAGAGAAGAACACGATAGTGCTTTAGGGACATATAAATATATTAGCCTTAACGCCAAATTACCTATTAAAACAGAAGATAATATACAATATCAATTTCACGATCATTACTTTACTGAGCAAGATATTATTGATAACATCTTAAAAATAAGAGGGAAAACAAAATGAAAGCAGAAGAAATACAAAAATTAGTTGTCGTAGATGTAAAAGATGACAGATTTACTGTTACTAAGAAAATAGGGATGTGCAGAGAACTCGAACATTTTGCTACTGTGTATCATCTTTTAAATCCACCCCTTGGAAAAACCACTGAAAGAAATTTAACAAAAGTAGAATTATACGATGGTTGGGAGGACACGATAGTTTATATGAAAGGTCATTTAACTCTCGATAACATCTCCACTTACCTTACTTACTTAACAAACTGTGTAGAAGATGATACAGAATTCCAGTTTAAATCTCCCGATTTATTTAAGATGTGAATAAAAATCTATACATTTAACCTCTAATAAGATAAATTAGAGGTTAATTTTATGGATAACATTATAGAATTTTCTGAGGTCGAGAATAAGATTTTATCTGACAAAGAAAAAAAATTCGTTAATAACATTATCTCTGGTTTACCTAAGAGAAAAGCGGCTTTAGAGGCGGGTTACGCCGAATCTTCTGCTCACGTACAAGCCACTCGCTTACTAAAGAAGGATAAAATCCTGAGGGCGGTGAGCCGAGGGCGTGCGGTCCATCAGCAGCAGTCTATTCACACCTTAGACAAGGAGGTTGAGAAACTTGACGTGTTGTATGAGGCGGCCGTAGCGAAAAAACAACTGGGAGCCGCCGTCCAAGCTGCGAGGTTGAAGGCCCAACTCTTGGGGTACTTGGTTGAGAAGAAAGAAGTTAAACACTCCGTCCTTGACACGATGAGCGATGATGAATTGATCACCTACCTTGACAAACTATCCTCAGCAGGTTGACTGTTGATGCGTGATTCACACACACAGGGACATCCACAACCTTCAGCAATCTCCGCCCTTGGCGGTTGAGTGTTGATGCGGGAGGCTTGAGCATTGAGCCGTCCTCCACCGTCCGCCCGCCTTGCGGCGGTATGAGGTGGCGGGAGGATGCGGTGGGAGGAGGAGTGAGGCGGAGCCAACCTATATATAAATATCAACATTTATCAACAAAAAGTTATTAACATTTATTATTTTAAATTGTTTCTTTTTGTCTAAAAAAATCGTATAATAATCCATAGCAATAAAGCTATATAGAAAGGAGAACATAATATGTCTCAGAATAAAAAATTTCCTACTAGCCTTAAGGTGTTAGAAGGACGCGCAATAATGTTTCTTTTTGTTAACCAAAAGAAACCATCAGGAAAAGCTTACGCAAGATACGAGCACTATAAAACAGCGCACAGTATCGCAGAAGCGGTGGACCGAGGCTTTACAGCTTTAGACATGCAATACGAAACGAAATCTAATGGGAGATTTAAAAAATTTGTTACCATGTGTTTTATCGAAGGCGTCAATATAACGAAAGACACCAAAGATATTTTAACCGTGGTTATCAAAAAGAATAGAGAAGTACTCAAAGAGTTACCGAAAGCTATTCAAGCCAAAGCACAGGCAAACATCGAGAAATTCGAGAAATTAGCCGCAGCTATAAAATAACATTACTCGGGGGCGTCACACAGGCGCCCTCGTTTTTTTGTGCTTGAGCATTGAGCCACCGCACTCCGCCGCCTTGCGGTTGAGCATTAAGATTAAGTCATTGAGCATTGAGCATCAACCCTCCGCCTTAGACTTACGTGTAAGTCTAATAATAAATAAATACAAATAATAAAATATAAAATACTAAACCAAACTAAAATTTTAACGATTTTATATCTGTTTAAAACTAAAAATAAATAATTTATTATAAATATAGAAAGGAAAATTATGACGATTTTAATTATAATAATCGCTTATTTTTTAATAATAAGCTTTACTTTTTAATAAATAGTCTATAAAAATATAGATAGAAAGGAGAAAAATAGAAAATGGAAAATAATAGTAATAAAAATAAAAAATTTCCTTCTTCGTTAAAAGTATTAGCGTCTAAAAAAATTCTTTTTAGATTAGTTAATATTAAAAGAGAAAATACTCGTTCGTTCGATATTTTCGAAGAAGCGAAATTTTCGACTACTATTAAAGATTTATTTACTTTAACGAATTATCGTAAAGTAGATTATTCTTACGATACTAAAGAGAATAATCGCTTTTCTACTATACGTTTAATAGTAGAAAATAAAAACGATACTAAAGAAAATAAAGAAGAATTAAAAACTATTATCGAAGAAAATAAAAATTTCTTAAACGATAAAGATAATAAAATTCTTAATAGAAAATCTATAGAAGAAAATATTAAATTCTTCGAAGAAAAAATTTCTAGTCTTTAATTACTAAATATATATTTAATAATAAATCTCTCTAATTAATTTTAGAGAGATTTTTTTATTTTTAAAATTAGTAATCGAATAAGAAAAAATAAATCGTATTAAGTTTAATCGAAAAAATTAGTATAAGTTTCTTTTTAGAATTTAGAAAAGTTGGTGGATTAAGCGTAAGCTTTATCACTATTGACTGTTATATGTATAAATAAAATATATTATATATTGTGATTAAAGTGTGGTTATTATATTTAGTTATCTCTATGCCTAATATGCCTTCTGTAAAAACAAATTCTTTTTTGTATATTTCAGAAGAAAAATGTATGGAAGTCCTTGTTTCTTTTATGAATGTATATGAATCTAAATCTGAAGAATATAAAAAAAATTTAAAAACAACAGGATATTGTTTACCCTTTGAATCATTTCCTATAAAAGGTATACATAACTTTAATTTATGAAACAGGAATTAGTACAGAAAGCTAAAAATATTTTATTAGATCCGAAAGTTTCCAAAAATGTAAAAGAACAAGTTTTCGAAATATTAGAGAAACAAAGAACAAAGGCCACTAATAGTGCCGCAAAATCTGGAATTTTGGATTATTCTAAACATATGTACCCTGGATACAATACTCCTGCTCATATAAAACTTATTGGACAAAACCTAGAAAGTTTAGAGAAAGGTGAGATTGATAGATTAGCTATCTTTATGCCACCACGACATGGTAAATCTATGTTATGCTCAGAATTTTTTCCTGCATGGTACCTAGGCCGTAATCCTAGAAATTTTGTTATTCAAGCAACTTATGCTCAAGAACTCGCTGATGATTTTGGACGCAAGGTGCGTAACCAATTAAAATCAGAAGATTATATGAGAGTCTTTGAGGGTGTAGGTCTAAGAGATGACTCTAGCTCAGCTAAGAGATTTCACACAGTTCACGGTGGAACGTATAGCGCAGTCGGTGCGGGTGGTGCTATTACAGGTAGAGGTGCACATTTATTAATTATCGATGATCCTATAAAAGGGCGTGAAGAAGCAGAATCCGCACTTCAGAGAAGAAACTTAATCGAATGGTATAAAGCAGTCGCTTACACGAGATTACAGCCAGGAGGTAAAGTTATCTTAATTCAAACTCGATGGCACGAAGATGATTTAGCTGGATGGATATTAGAGAACTCAGGTGAAAACTGGAAAGTTTTAGACCTACCAGCGATAAACGCAAATGGTGATGCTTTGTGGCCAGAATCATATCCCTTGCCCAAATTAGAAAAAATTAAAGCTACAGTCGGCGATAGAGTATGGGAGTCATTATACCAGCAACGCCCAACGGCAGAGCAAGGCGCTATACTCAAGAGAGATTGGTGGCGTAAATTGGATCACGAACCTCAATACGATTTTATCGTTCAAAGTTATGATACTGCTTTTAGTACGAGAGAGTCTGCTGACTTTTCAGCAAGAACGACATGGGGAGTATTCTCACGAGTTAATGAAGAAGGTCTCATAGAAGCATGTATACATTTAATCGAAGCGTGGAAAGACAGAGTAGAGTATCCTGATTTAAGACGTATAGC
>Ga0209337_1000130_pt1 | contig 61038 bp, 49 predicted proteins | sample LinPmetageLP53_FD_184044 | JGI IMG/M metagenome (GOLD analysis project Ga0209337, IMG submission 184044) | Marine viral communities from the Pacific Ocean - LP-53 (SPAdes) (version 2) | ecosystem: Environmental > Aquatic > Marine > Oceanic | place: Pacific Ocean | collected 2010-02-08
GATGTTTGTAAGTGACTAGATTTAACAAACAAATTTTATCTGTTTAGAAAAATAGAACAAGCCTGTGGATGACTTGAGTTGGAAAGTATCTTGGACGCGGGTTCGACTCCCGCCGTCTCCACCATTTTAAAATGAAAGAAAAGAAAAAACTCCGAAGAGGGATGAGAGTCAAGCTTAAGACTGGACAGACAGTTATTATCTTGGATGATCCTCCCGCTATAATCGGAAATAAAAATACAAAGTTGCGTGGTGGCCCTATTATTTTAGAGGACTATGTTTATGTTATTTCTCCAGATTATCCAAATAAAGTTTTGATGGAGAAGATAGATGACATTGATTATTGACTACTTATGGTGACAGGCTGGGATAGGTATGCTGGGGGGCTCTCCTTATTTTATGAGGAATACCTATTTCAGTTCTGTCTTTTTAATACCTTAAGCACTATTTACTATCAGCATGACGAAATACATTGACATGGCAATGAAAATTGCTTCTCTTGCAGTTATTCCGCTTCTCGGTTGGGTTATAAGCCTAGAAGTCGCTAATGCCGAAAGAGATTTTCAATTACAAGTGCTTTACAATAAAGTAGATAACCTTGAAAAAGTCAATACAGCAGTTCAGGAGTACGCTGTTCGTCTCGGTCAAGTTGATCAGAAACTAGAGTCTATGGAAGACACAGTTGACGAGATACGGCAAGATATTAAAGATCTTCTCCGGAGAGAAGAGTAATGAAGACGGAGCTGTTGATTACTGGTGCCATTATGCTCACCGCAATGGCAATCCCGTTAACCTGTACAACATCTCCTTCGCTAATGGAAGCATCAGCCGCGCAAGAAGCAATAGTTTCATCAGTTGATTCGCTAAAGACGGAAACAATGGATACTATAGACAAAGGTATTGAGTTTGTTGGGGACATCGTGCTTCCCAGTGAAGAGCAAACGGATTGTGACGTTGTAATCGACTCTATGAGCGATAAATCTTCGAAGATTGACGAAGACATATCAGAAATAAAAAAAGATATAGAAGAACTTAAGAAAAGAAAGAAGAAAAAGAAAACAACACGAAAGAAAATAAAAAAGAAGAAAGTTGTTGACAAGTAAGTTTTAAAGTGTTATATTCTAAGAAAGGAGAAAGAAATGAATCTTTTAGAAAAAATTAGAGAATTAGTTGCATCAACCGAAGAGGACCATGATAGGTTTTATAGTAAGGGGAATGCAGCAGCAGGAACACGAGTTCGCAAGAATATGCAAGAGTTAAAATCTTTAGCACAAGAACTTCGCTTGGATGTTCAAGAAATTAAGAATTCAAACAAGTAATTGACATTAATTAAACTATTTATGGGTATGAACAAATCTGGGGGCAAAATGAAATGTTCAGAAAGTTTAAGAAAGTCGGTGCAGTTTATCTAGCATTCGGCGCAGGAACTATTTTTGGTTCAATAATTGCTTCAATAGTAGGTACATTAATCTATCAAGTTGTCACAGGAAATGAAAACGCAACAAAAATATTAAAAATTACAGAGTGTTTAGAAGAGAGGGCGGAAAAATAACTACCCCCCTTAAATCCCTTCGGCTGGGATGAGCGAACCTAAAACCATTGGAACCTTAAAAAAGCCCTTTCCTCCTCTCTTCTATCTTTGAAAGCCATCGCTTTGTCGGTGGCTTTCTTCTTTGTGGGACTATTTATTAGTAAGAGTCGAAGACTCACATAGGAAAAGTAAATGAAAAAAATTTATGTTTTAGACACTAGTGTCTGCTTGTCTGATTCGAACTGCATCTTTGACTATGATAATAATGATGTTATTATCCCTCTCAAAGTATTGGAGGAGATCGATGGGCATAAGAAGAGGCAGGATGCTGTAGGCGTACAAGCAAGATCTGCAATAAGGTTGTTCGATGAGTTAAGAGAAAAAGGATCCTTACAAAAGGGCGTACGTCTTGGGAAAGGCAAAGGTATCCTTAAAGTTGCCTCTCATGGAGTTTCAGAGTTACCTGATGATTTGAATTGTGAGCATAACGATCACATTATTATATCTACTGCTCTCGCAGAAAAGAATTCTCAAGAAAAAAGAAAAGTAATTCTTGTTAGTCGCGACATTAACATGAGAGTTATCGCTGACTCTATTGGTGTACTTTCAGAAGATTATGATAAAAATCAGGCAATAAGAAAAGAAAGCGATCTTTATTCTGGGTTTGCTAAACATCTCGTAGATGAACAAATGGTAGATCAGTTCTACTCTGGGGAAAGCGTCTTTATTGATAAAGAAGAAAAAGTTGGGCTCTTGCCAAATCAGTTTATTATGCTTGTCTCAAATACGAATGAAAAGAAGACTGCACTTTGCCGCTTCATGGGTTACATGTGGCCACTACAAAAGGTTCAGGAATACAAAAATGGGCTCTGGGGAGTTCGCGCCAGAAACAAAGAGCAATCATTTGCCCTTGACTTGTTAATGGATCCAGATGTTCAAATTGTATCTCTCATCGGTAAGGCAGGTTCGGGAAAGACTCTATTAGCTATCGCAGCGGGGTTAGAGCAAGTTGTAAGCAACAAGACGGTAATGAGTGCAGCCTTTGATAACAAAGGCTTCTCAGACGGCTTATACAGGCGTTTAATCGTATCTCGCCCAGTACAGCCTATGGGAAAAGACATTGGTTTCCTTCCGGGCACAATGGAAGACAAGATGAAACCTTGGTTGGCGCCAATCGAAGATAACTTAAAGTTCCTAACTGGTGATGACAACTCTACGCTAGAAATGTACATGGAAAAGGGCATCATTGAGATGGAGGCGCTTACTTACATACGCGGCCGCTCAATCGCAAACTCATTTATTATTGTTGATGAGGCACAGAACCTTTCGCGCCACGAGGTAAAGACTATCCTCACAAGAGCCGGTGAGGGTACAAAGATTGTCCTTACTGGTGATGTTGAGCAAATAGACAACATCTACATCAATGAGACCTCTACGGGCCTAGTACATGCAGTAGAAAGACTGAAGAAGTTCGATATCGCCGGCCATGTTACGCTACGCAAGGGCGAAAGATCTAAGCTAGCAACCGTCGCAGCAAAGAATTTATAAAATAATACTTGACTTTAGTGTTAATTTAGGTTATAATTATATTATGGAGAATAATATGGAAGATCTTGGAAATAAAAGTCCCGAACTTGAAAAAGAGGTGGAAAAAGACACGCCGCTAAAAGAATGGCTTGTAAATTATGTAGGTACAGAGTTTCAAAAGAATCTGGAAGAAGATAATAAGGAGTGGGATGGCTCTGTCACGGTAGAAATGATTGTAGAGATCGCTTCGAAAGAGTTTCCAGAATTTATGATGGCAATTGCAGAAGAGAATTGGATCAGGGGATATCATCAGGCCTTAGTTGACGTAAGAGAGGGAGAGAAGCTCTATAAAGAAGAGTTGAAAAAGCAAGAAGAAAAAAATGTCAACGAGGAATAGAATAAAGGAAGCAATTGAGAGATCTGTCAAAAAGACGAAAGCACAGCAGAAAGAGTATCTACTTTTTGGAAGAATAATTGTTTATGTAAATGGAGAGTTGACCCAAGGCGTATCGATGGACGATACCATTAAAAGAGTAGAAGAAACAATTCCGGCGCATCTAATGGACGAGATTGACTCTATATTCATTGGATACTTTGAAGAAAATGAAGAAAGAGCATTAGAAGCTCACTACGATTCGGGTGCCATATACATATCAAACATGTTGGATAGAGATTTTGATTTTTTAGAAAATATAATTCATGAAGCATCTCATGCTGTAGAAAAACAGCATGGCCTACAAATATATGGCGATAGAAAAATAGAAATTGAGTTTGCCGGCAAAAGAAAAAGACTTAAGAGTATTTTAAAAAATGAAGGCTTTAGCGTTGACGCTTACGATTTTATGAATACCGAATATAACGAAACGTTTGATAATTTTCTATATAAAGAGGTTGGGTATTCAAAGCTAGGTAGCGCTGTAATGGGCCTTTTTGTTTCTCCTTATGCCGCAACTTCCCTAGAAGAGTATTGGGCCGTTGGCTTTGAGGATTATTTTGTAGGCGATAGAGAGTACCTAAAAAAGATCAGCCCACAACTATTTAATAAAATTAAGGAGATTAAAGATGATATCGAATAACTGCAAAATTGAAGTCACAGAAGAGGGTGAGAATGTTTTAGTTAAAATTACATCTCCCATTTATGATCCCCTAAAGACCCCGCGTATAAGAGTTGGAGTACGCGATGTAGTGGATTATTTAAAAGATAAAGGCTATCCAGATGTAGAATGCATTAAGGGCGGTACCTTTAGCAATAGAAGAGCCACAGAAGAAAATTGGATTTTTTCAAAGAAAGCGCTTGACAAACCTGCTGAAAAGGTTATATTAAGTAAAGAGAAGAAAGCTGCGCCTAAAAATAAAAGTAAGGCAAAGAAAAAAGACAAGTAAGTAGAGGTGGGTATTGTCACACATTTCCTTTTCGGAAATGAAGATTTGGAACGAATGTTCTTATCGTCATAAATTAGAATATCTAGATGGCCTTCGGTCATTTATGGGTAATGAGTATACTGCGTTTGGCTCTGCCATTCATGATTTCTGTGAGAACATCTTGGTTAAAGAGATTAACGAAAACCACGAAGTGTATTTTACCAAGAAGTTTGAAGATAGAATTAAACCACTATTGAAAGACGAAGTTGATTTAGATGGCAAACTATTGCGCCAAATGGAACTTCAAGGTTTTGACTTACTGCCAGAGATACTTCCGGGAGTTAACGATTATTTCGAGGACGGCTTCGAAGTACTCCAAACAGAAGAATCGCTATACGAGAATATGGAAGGCACTGACTATAAGTTCAAGGGCTTTATCGACCTCGTTGTAAAGACACCTGATGGAAAGATTCACATTATCGACTGGAAGACCTGCTCTTGGGGCTGGAATAGGCAACGCCGTTCCGAGCCAATGACGACTTACCAGTTGACACTTTATAAAAACTTTTATGCCAAGAAGCACGGCATCGATCCAAGCAAAATTGAGACACACTTTGCGCTCCTCAAGAGGACGGCAAAGAAAGGTAGCAAGGTAGAAATCTTCCGAGTTACCAGTGGCCCAAGGAAGACGACCAGTGCTATGGCACTATTAAACAGAGCAATACAAAACATAGAAAAAAAGACATCCATTAAAAATCGTCTTTCTTGCAAGTATTGTGCATTTTACAAAACGGAAAATTGTACATGAAAAAAACAAAGATATTCGTGATATCAGATCACCCGCTAGCGCCATCCGGTGTTGGTACGCAAACAAAGTATTTTATTGATGCTTTACTGGAGACAGGCAAATATAAGTTTGTTTGTTTTGGTGGCGCCATGAAGCACGAAAGCTATGAACCAGTAAAAACAGAACAATGGGGCGATGATCTTGTAATTATTCCTGTTGATGGATATGGAACACATGATAGTGTTAGGTCTTTAATCAGAACAGAGAATCCTGATATTTTGTGGTTTATGACAGATCCAAGATTTTACGAATGGCTTTGGGACATTGAAAATGAAGTTAGGCCGCTAATGCCAATGATCTATTATCATGTATGGGACAATTTTCCTGCACCCATGTATAACAAGAAATTTTATGAATCCAATGATGTTATCGCATGTATATCCAAATTAACACGGGATGTTGTAAAAGAGGTAGCCCCAGATGTGTGGAGTACATATTTACCCCATGCAGTAAATGATAAAATTTTCCAAAAACGAACTAAAAAAGAGATCGATGGCTTTAAGAAAGAGCATTTCGAACACATGAAAGATAAAGTTATTTTCTTTTGGAACAATAGAAATGCGCGTAGAAAACAAAGCGGTACTTTAGTATATTGGTTTAATGAGTTTGCAGAGCAAGTCGGTCCTGAAAATGTATGTTTGATAATGCACACTGATCCAAAAGACCCCAATGGTCAAGATCTTAATGTTATTATGCAGTCAGTAGGTGCCTCGGATGGTAGAATAATGATTTCTCCAAATAAAGTTCCCTCTGAAGGTTTAGCGACGATATACAACATGGTCGATTGTACAATTAATATTTCAGATGCAGAAGGGTTTGGTTTAGCAACTCTCGAATCCCTTGCTTGCGGAACTCCAATTATTGTTAATATGACTGGTGGCCTACAAGAGCAAGTAACAGACGGCGAGGAGTGGTTTGGAGTTGGTCTTGAGCCAGCGTCTAAATCTATTATAGGATCCCAGCAGGTTCCATATATTTTTGAAGACAGGCTAAATAAAGAAGACTTTATCAGCGCCCTTCATAAAATTTATAATATGTCTCCAGAAGAAAGAGAAGAACTTGGAGAAAAGGGAAGGCAGCACGTCTTAAAGAACTATAATTTTGAAAACTTCAAGAAACAATGGAATGATTTGATTGAAGAAGTTGTTGAAAAATGCGGCTCTTGGGAAGAAAGAAAAGGTTATAAATCTTGGGACATCAAGGAGGTAGTTTCGAAATGAAAAAGATTATTGTAAGAGGTCCACTTTTGTCGGCATCAGGATATGGAGAGCAAAGCAGATTTGCGCTTCGTTCTTTGAGGGGTCATGAAGAAAGATTTGATATATATATGGCAACAACTGAATGGGGCCAAACTGGCTGGGTGCACGATGATACCGAAGAGCGTCGTTGGATCGACAAGATTTTGGCTAAAACTATAGCATATATTCAGCAAGGCGGTCAATTTGATATCTCGTTGCAGATAACAATACCTAACGAGTGGGAAAGGATGGCACCAATAAACATTGGATATACTGCTGGAATTGAGACGACAAGAACAGCGCCAGTGTGGCTAGAAAAAGCAAACATGATGGATAAGATTGTAGTTGTGTCAAATCATGCAAAAAATGTTTTTGAGAGTACAACATACAAAGGCACTGACCGAAATACTGGCGAAGAAATAACTTTAGCATGCCAGACTCCAATAGAAGTTGTAAATTATCCCGTTCGAAGTTCAAAAAATCTTGAGCTAGACCTTGATTTAGAATATGACTTCAATTACCTTGCAGTAGCGCAATGGGGCCCTAGAAAAAATTTAGAGAATACAATTAAGTGGTTTATAGAAGAAAATTTTGATAGAAAAGTGGGATTGGTTGTAAAAACGTTTGTAAGAAAAAGCAACGTCATGGATAGAGAATATACTTATAAAAATTTACAAAACCTAATAAGCGCACATCCAGAAATGGAATGTAAGGTGTACCTTGTGCACGGAGACTTGTCGGATGATGAGATGCATTCTTTGTATAGAAATCCTAAAATTAAAGCCTTTGTTTCTTTGACTCACGGCGAGGGTTATGGTTTGCCGCTTTTTGAGGCAGCGTACACAGGGATCCCAGTAGTAGCTCCAGGTTGGTCTGGCCAGTGTGACTTCTTGTATGCTCCTTTTGAATCAAAAAATAAAAAGAATAAAAAAGAAAAGATGCGGCCGTATTTCGCTGAAGTAGAATACACGATAGAACCAGTTCCTCAATCAGCTATATGGGAAGGAGTTATACAGGCCGACTCGATGTGGTGTTATCCGCAAGAAGGCTCTTATAAGATGAGGCTTCGTCAGGTTTATAAAAACTATGATAAATGGAAATCAAAAGCAGATTACTTGCAAAAATGGATTTTAGATAATTTTACAAATGAAATACAATATGGTAAGTTTGCAAACGCTGTATATCAAGAAGAAAAGTTTGAAATCGAAGACTGGCTTAATGAACTAGAAAAAGAGGCGGTAGAGTTTGACTAATGTATGTTTCATAGCAGACTTTTTTGTCAACCAAATAGCTGGAGGCGGTGAACTTAATAACGAAATCGTAATTAAAGATTTATCCGAAAATGGCTACAATGTGGAAAGAATGAATAGTCATTCTGCCGGACTGCAAAAGATTAAGGCTATGAAAGATGTATTCTTTATTGTATCAAACTTTATCAATCTTCACGAAGACAGCAAAGATTATATAGAAAAAAATACTGATTATGTCATATACGAGCATGATCATAAATATTTAAAATCTAGAAACCCAGCAATGTACGAAGACTATCTAGCTCCGGAAGAGGAGATTATAAATTATAATTTTTATAAATCCGCAAAAGCTGTTTTTTGTCAATCAAATTTTCATTGTGAAATAGTAAGAAAAAATTTAAAACTTGACAATATAGTAAATTTAGGGGGAAACCTCTGGCATGAATCAGATTTAAAAAAGATGGAAGAAATTACATCCAGAGAAAAAAATAATATTTGTTCCATCATGGAGTCAATAGTAGATCACAAAAATACAAAAGGCTCAATTGTATATTGCAAATCAAAAGGCTATAAATACGAACTAATAGAGCCTTGTGACTATCATCAGTTTCTTGATAGGCTTGGTAAAAACGAAAAGCTTGTGTTCTTCCCCCTCACCCCAGAAACATTATCTAGAGTTGTTGTAGAGGCGAGAATGATGAATATGAAAGTTATAACAAACAATAGAGTCGGCGCGACAAGCGAAGAATGGTTTAAACTTAAAGGTTTGGAATTAATTGACTTTATGAGACAAAAAAGAAAAGAAATAATACAAAATGTCGAGGAACATATTAATGGATAATAGTATATGCCTTATAACCCCTCCATCTCCATTTTTGCTGGATGAAAGGGTGTTTATTCACCTAGGAATTTTAAAAGTAGCTTCTGTCCTAGAGAGAGAAGATGTGAAGGTTGATTTTTTAGACCTTAGCGGTGTTAACAATTATTTAGATGTAGTGGACAATTATATTAATTCAAGCGGCTCTAGCAATACATTTGGAATAACTGCAACCACACCACAGGTTCCAAACGCTGTCAAACTTTGCAAAATAATCAAAGACAGAAGTCCAGCCGCAAAAGTTATATTGGGAGGCCCTCATGTCACTCTTATGAATTCTGCGTCGAAGAGAGAAAAGAAACGTGGCCTAGACAAGGGTAATAGGGCCACCTTTGACGTTGAAAGCCTATCTTCTATATTTGACATAATCGTCTGTGGAGACGGAGAAAAAGCGATATTTGAAGCGTTAAAAATTGATTCTGGAATTGTCGATGCTGACGATAGAAAGTCTCCGATGTTTTTGACAAATGAAGATTTTTCAAGCCTACCAATGCCGGCAAGGCACCTAGTAGACATTGATAGTTATAAATATTTTATCGAGGACGCAAGGGCTGTAAGTCTGATTGCACAATTGGGTTGCCCATTTCACTGCGCTTTTTGTAGTGGAAGAAATTCTCCATTTTTAAGAAAAATAAGAACAAGATCAATTGACTCCATTATCGAAGAGATTGATCACCTATATAAGAATCACGGATTCAAGGGTTACATGTTCTACGATGATGAGCTTAATGTCAACAAAGGCATGGTAGATCTGATGAATAAGTTATCGGATTACCAAAAAGAAAACAATGTGGAGTTTCGACTAAGAGGGTTTGTAAAGGCGGAGCTGTTTACTGATGAGCAGGCCGCGGCCATGTATCGAGCCGGCTTCAGGTGGCTTCTTACTGGGTTTGAGTCAGGCGATGAAAAAATATTAAAAAACATTAAGAAGATTGCCACAATAGAAGACAATACACGCTGCGTAGAGATTGCAAAGAGAAACAATTTAAAAGTAAAAGCATTAATGTCAATAGGTCATGCAGGAGAAAGCAGAGAGACTGTTGAGAACACAAAGAACTGGCTTCTAGAGGTGAAGCCAGACGACTTTGATTGCACTATTATTACAACTTATCCAGGTTCTCCTTATTTTGACAACGCAGAAAAGCAGGACGACATATATGTCTATTCAGATCCAAGCAACGGAGACAAGCTATATCAGTCCTCGATAAACTATTTGGAAGACCTAGATTACTATAAAGGAGACCCAGAGGGCGGATATGTTTCATATGTTTGGACAGACCACCTTTCTGCCCAAGGATTGGTAGATGCAAGAGGGGCTCTAGAGAAAGAAGTAAGAGAAAAATTGAATATCCCCTTTAACCCGTCACGACCAGGAATAAAATATGAGCACTCCATGGGTATGGGAAATATAAACATTCCAGATCATATTTTACGGAGAAGCAGTTGACATTTTTTAACATAGTCGTTCCATTTTATAATGTTGATAAATGGATAGGAACTTGTATTAAGTCAATCAAGGCGCAAGAATATAAAGACTTTAGGGTAGTGCTGGTTAACGATTGCAGCACTGACAACACGATTTCGACAATAAATGACATTATTAACAAAGATGATAGATTTGAATTAATACATACAGAAAAAAATGGTGGTGCACTCAACTCTACTTGTTTGGGTATAAGTCATTTGTCGCCAAAAGATGAAGATGTAATTATTGTTTTAGATGGCGATGACTGGTTTTCAAGAAAAGATGTTTTACAGATATTGGACAAGGCATATGAAGAGACAGAATGCCTGATGACATATGGAAGCTATCTTGAGTGGCCAAAAAAGGAAAGAGGCAAGTTTTCGAAACAATTGCCAGATAATGTTGTTAAGCATAAGTTGTTCAGGCAAAGCCAGTGGATGACATCTCACTTGCGAACATTTAAGTTTAAATTGTGGAATAAAATTAACAGAGAGGACATCACCGATGAAAACGGAGATGTGTATAGAATGGCAGGAGACTTACCTGTAATATTCCCAATGCTTGAGATGGCAGAAGAGCGCAGTCACTTCATAGAGGATATATTGCATGTCTACAATCGAAGTAATCCCCTAAATGAGGATAAAATAAATCATGAACTTCAATTGTCTATAGAGGCAGAAGTTAGAAGAAAGCCAATATATCCCAGAATGGTTGAGTCCTGTCACTCCGAGAACATAAATTTTTTTGACAAGAAGAAAGTTCCAAACTATAAAAAAATATGGGAAGAATCAGATTCAATATTGCTGTCTAACGATAAGTCTGGCAGTACATGGCTTAGGTTTTGTATAGAGTTTCTATCTCAAAGGCCGACTATTGGTCCTATTTTTTTAGACAAACAAACAGCTGTCATTGATCTTCCTTTGTTTTCGCAGGTAGATTATAAAAAATTTAATGGATATAATAACAAAAAATCTATTGTGGCCAAGACGCACGAAATTCTACCGATAGAGAGTTTTTGTTCTGAGGGAAATAAAGGACAAAAACTAATTCTATTGTTAAGAAATTATAAAGAATTAATCAGCCGTCCGGACGCGCACAATGATGGCACCTCTCGTAAACATGAACAAGTTGAAGAAAAAATACATAAGCTTAAAATAATAGATCGCTATGTAGAGAAAATAAAATTTTATGATAACTTTAAAGGTGAAAAAACTATTATTTTTTATGAGGACTTGATTAAGAATTTTGAGACATCAATGAAAGATATGATTAATTTTTTAAAATTGGGAGAAAAAGGATTACAAAATCTTGAGTTAATGTTGGGAGACTTTAATAATTTTAAAAATTTAAGTATCAATTCTTATAAAAAATTACCACATATTTTAGTCGGCGCACTTAAGGATGAAAAGGTGAATATATTCAACCCCAATAAAAAGAACAATATTCCAGATAAAATTTGGAATGAAAAAAAACAGGCTTTTCTTACCACATCCATGGCTCCGGGCGCATATAGTGCAGAAGAAGTCGGCAAACATGTTTTTCTGATGCATCCATCAGAATATTATTTTAGTTATAAAAGTAAAGAAATTTTTTTAACAAATAACAATGGCCCAAATGGAAAAAAAGTAATAAAAGCTAATGTTGAACATTTAATAACAAGCTGGGAAAGCTCTGATGATCAATTAGAAAAAAAGGAAATGACACTTTGGCCCGATGAGTTGTTTTTAATAATGCCAGATACTGCAATTGGAGTAAACTATAAAACACAATATAAGACACACACTGCAAAGTCCGCGGACATCCATCATCATTCAAAAAAAGCTCTAAGCCTACCAGAGAGGATAAAAGTAGACTCTGAAGTGAGAGAAAAAGATTCGTCTTTATTTAAAAAATATTGTATCAGATATCAGGAGGAGGCGTGATATCAGCCGAGATGCTAGGTAGGCTAGGCAACCAGATGTTTGTCGCGGCAGCAACACACTCATTGGCACTAGACAACGCAGACGAGGCAGTTTTTCCTAACTCTATATCGGGAATTACTCCAACCGACCGCGAAACTATGCTGCATAGAAAAACAATATTTAGAAAATTAAAGTATACTGATGACTTAAGTTTTATAGAGTGGCTGCATGCAGAAAACACAGATCATACGCATAGCCCCATAGAGTATAAAGACAATTTATTCTTAAAAGGATACTTTCAATCTGAAAAATACTTTAAGCATAATAGAAATGCCATTATTGAATTATTCGAGCCGCTAAAACAGATTGACGATTTTTTAGAAAGAAAATACTCTGACTTAATAAAAAATAAAAAAGCAGTCTCTGTTCACATTAGAAGAGGAGATTACTTGCAATTACAGCAATATCATGTTATAATAGGTAAAGAGTATTATGAAGAAGCAAAAAAACAATTTGATAAGGATAGTGTTTTTGTTTATTTTAGTGATGATATAAACTGGTGCAAGGATACATTTAAGGGTGACAATAGCATATTTATCGAAAAACAAGATGATATCTTGGATATGTATTTGATGTCAAAAATAACAAACAATATAATTGCCAATTCTTCTTTTTCTTGGTGGGCAGCATGGCTCAACAAAAATGAAGACAAACAAGTAATTTGCCCATCAAGCTGGTTCGGTCCAGAAAATAGACATTTAGATGTGGCAAAAAAAGATTTAATACCAAAAGAGTGGAAAGTGATATGATAGAAGATGTAGAAGGATTTATCAAAAACCTACGAAGAGATTCGGATGGGCATGTAGTCTTAAACATGTTTGATAACTCTATCTTACACGATAGCTATCTTGAGTCCTCTTTAAGGTGCAGCGCACCAGCATTCGAAAGAAAGCCTGATGTTGTTAGGTTTGTGCAAAGTAATAGTCCTTGGGATGGCATAACCATCTTTACTGATAAAGTATTGCATCTGGCGCCCAAAGTAGAAAGCTCTATTAAGGTTGCTTGGCTTGTTGAGCCACGCGACCTTTTGCCTCAAATATATCAAGTTATATTGCACTTCGAAGATCATTATGATTTTATATTTACATACGACAAAGATCTTTTAAAGAGGGATCCTAATAAATATAAGTTTCACCCATGTGACACCTCTGGAATAGAGCTAGAAAGCCACAAGCTTCACAAGAAAAATAAATTAGTATCAATGATATATTCCGATAAGAAGTGGCTTTTTGGTCACAAGTTAAGGCACATAATAGCCAAGGATCTTATACCGAAAATGGGCTATGATAAGATTGATTTCTTCGGGAGAGGCACAGATAAACCATTAGATTTAAAGTCTGAAGGGACTAATGATTACATGTTCCAAATAGCAATTGAGAATGCAAAAAGGGACAATTATGTTGCAGATAAAATATATGATTGTTTTGTTTGCGGAACAATTCCAATATATTGGGGAGCTCCTAACGTTGGAGATTTCTTTGATGAGAAAGGAATATTATCATTCAATACTCCTGATGAGTTGGAAAAGATACTGAACAACTTAAGTGAAGAAAAGTATCACTCAATGTACGAGCACGTTAAAAATAATTTTGAAAAAGTCAAGCAATATTTAAGGCCAGATGATCTTATATACGAAAGCACAATAAAGCATTTGAGAGAAGGAAAAGTTAAATGGCACATATAACTAAACAATATAATACAAATATATATAAAATTGATAAAGCCGTTTCGGACTTGTTTGGGGTTGAAGATTTAACTAAAATACATGAGCTGGATCTGTCTCTCACAAAAGACAAGCCGTTAACTCAAGATCTTGAGGCAGAGACATATTTTCATAAGAAATTTTATGCTAAATTAAATTCTGGATGGCCAGAGCTAATGAATCCTTTCACTTCTTTTGTGCAAAATGAAATAACAAAAATAATCAAAGGACCCTTTTTATATCAAAAGACACCAACTTTCAGAGTGCATGTCCCAAACCAGACAGCAGTATCGAAGTGGCACTATGACGGAGATCCAAATCATGGACATCCAGACTGGGAGATTAATGTTCAGATCGCTTTGACTGAAATGAAAGATAGTAGCGCAACTTGGACCGAAACAGTACCAGGCTTGGGAGATTACTATCCTATGAATTTAAAAGCCGGAGAGTATGCTTTGTTTGATGGAAACAGGTGCATACATGGAAACTATATTAATAAGACGGAAAAAACTAGGGTTAGTTTTGATTTTAGGGTAATACCTTGCAAAAAATATGATGGCCACGGCGATCCTTCTTTTTATTCTTTTAGGTTGCCAGAAGTAGAAGACGACACAAAATATGGATTTGTTGGGAAATTAAACAACAAGACTAGTTTTTATGGTCGACCATGGGACACATCTGATGGAGGATATTATGATTTCTGCAAAAATGAATAATGAGGCGTATGATCCAAAAAGAGAATATGCGCTAGAAGAGCTAAAAAGTCAAGGATTAATAGAAGATGCTTGGGACGCTGTGTCTCTTTTTGAGAATGCTATGGCTGAATATACTGGCAGTAAATTTGCCATAGCTATTGACAATTGTACCGATGCGCTATATTTGTGCCTAAAGTATTTGAAATGCGACTCCAGTGATGTGATAACAATACCTAAAAAGACTTATTGTTCTATACCAATGCTAATACACAATGCAGGGTGCAACTATAAGTTTGGAGATATTAGTTGGTCAGGGTGTTATCAGTTAAGCCCGTTACCAGTTTATGACTATGCTTTGAGACTACGAAAGGGCATGTATAAAGAGGGAACGTTTCAGTGTTTGTCTTTTCACAGGAAAAAGATATTAAAACTCACAAAAGGCGGAATGATATTGACCGACAACGAAGAAGCCGCAAATTGGTTCAAAGCGATGAGAGCCAAAGGCCGCCACCCACATGAAAAAACATTTTACACTGATGAAAGTTTTGATGTAATGGGTTGGAATATGTATATGCACCCAGAAGATGCCGCAAAAGGATATTTAATATTTAAACAGCTTCCTGATTTTAATGAAGACGCTGGCGGAGACACAAGTTATATAGACCTATCAAAACAGGAGATTTTTATAAAAAATGAAAAATGTTTACTTATTCGAAATAAATGATGTAATTGCAAACCAGATAAAGCTACCATATAGTACAGGTCTCCTGTGGTCTTATTGCGAGACAAAAGAAGCTATAAAAGAAAACTATAAGCTTGATGATTGGTTTTATCACAGAGAAGATGATGATATAATCTTTGACAAAATAAGGAGCCCCTCAATTGTAGGGTTCAGTTGTTTTGTGTGGAATTGGAACTTCAACTTACTAATGGCTAAAAGAATAAAAAAAGCCCACCCAGAGTGTAAGATTATTTTTGGTGGCTGGCAGCAACCTATCTCTGATAGAAGTCAAGGCTTTTTCGAAAAGCATCCATATGTTGATATCTTGGTGCATGGAGAGGGTGAGGCCACATTTGCAGAAATTCTATTAGAGAACATAAAGGAAGACCCAGATTTTAAAAGCGTTTCTGGATGCTCCATAAAAAACCATGACTTATCTACTTTCGTTACTCCACCAAGAGCAAGAATTAAAGACATAGACTCTATGCCGAGCCCATACTTAGATGGCTCTTTTGATAGGTTAGCCGCAAAGTGTGAATATGACATGGAGGCCACCATAGAGACGACTAGGGGGTGCCCATATTCTTGTACATATTGTGAAATAGGGGCAGCTTACCTCAATAGCATTAAAAAACAAAGTGTCGAAAAAGTAAAAAAAGAAATTGATTGGATTTCTGATCATAAAATAGAATTCGTATATAATGCTGACTCAAATTTCGGACTAGTATATAATGACCATCTTGAGGTCACAAAATATATGATAAGCAAAAAGCAAGAAAACGGATATCCAGTGGCACATAGATGTGATTGGGCTAAAAACAAAGCTGGCAAAATTTTGACAATTGCAAAGCTCTTTAAAGATGCAAGTATGGATAAGGGCTTCACAATTGCTTTGCAATCTAAAAATCCAGAAACTCTCAAAGCCATTCGTCGTCGTAATATCGATGAAGGAAAATTGGGCGAATTTCTGAAGATGTATAATGATGCAGGAGTTCCTGCTTATGTCGAGCTTATTCTAGGGCTGCCAGAAGAGACAATGGGCTCTTTCATAAAAGGCATATCAGATGTTATGGAGCTAGAACAACACAACTATATTGGAATATATTCTTTGACAGGTTTCCCGAATACCCCGTTTGGAGAGCCAGAATATGTAGAAAAATATGGCCTCAAATTAATAAAAACATATACTGCATTCAATCATTACGATATATCTGAATTTAACAATTTCGAAAGAGAGACAATGATTGTTGGAAGCAGAACTATGACCTTCGAAGAATATAAAAAGTGTCATTACTTTAGGTGGGCTGTTATGTTTGGTCATTATCTTGGAACAGTTCAATTTATTAGTAGATTTTTAAGAAAGCATTCCGGAATACATTACAGAGAATTCTATGAAAAATTACTAGATTTTGCTTACAAAAATCCCGACTCTATAGTTGGAAAAGAGTTAATTGAGACGACCAATAGTTTGGAAGCAACGCTGGATACAAAGCATCCATGGGGCAGAATACTGAACGACGTAAGAAAGAATTTTGCTTGGGACTTTGAAGAAGCGACGGCAATTACAATAGCAAAAAATAAAGAAAAATTTTATACTGAAATTAAAAGCTTTATTACTAGTTTTCTAAATGTTGATCTTGAGGAAGAAGTTTTAGAAGAGTTAATCCAATACCAGACATCAGCAATTATCGATCCATCTGTTTCATATCCATTTGTAAAAAACTTTAATTACAATATTCATGAAGTTATACACGGAGAAGAGAAGCTAGAAAGGGTAGATAAGCCAATGAGTTTTGCCGCTGAAAACTATGATAGTGACTACTATACATGGGGAAAAGAAAAGTTATGGTGGGGCAGAAGAATTGCCGGCTGTAAATCTAAGGTTGAGTATGCCACAGAATGAGTGGAAATGGGAAACAGCCCACTTAACTCCTGGCGCTGGAATAGTGGTCGTAAGAATGTTCGACGATGGCTGGAGGTATCTAGGATTAAGGAATAAAAGGGGCCTAGATATATCAAAAGGCCACGTAGAAGATGGCGAGGATTTCTTTGACACTGCAATCAGAGAGACAGAAGAAGAATCAGGAATCAAAGAATTAAATTTTAAATGGGGAAAGAACTATATTAATCTAGATTTTTTAAGAGTTTATGTGGCAGAGACAAAAGAAGACGCATCACCGGTTATTAATAAAAAATCAATGATTTATGAGCATGATTCGGCAGAGTGGCTAACATACGAAGAAATAAGAGAACAAGCTCTTGAATACTTGGTTCCGGCTATAGAGTGGGCCAGAGATAGGATAATGCCTTGAAAATAGAAATGAAAGATGTTCTGGACATAAACAAAGATAAGCCGTGTGTAATAACTCTTCACGGCCCAAGTCTTAATTTGCACAAAGAAGCAGTGTCAAAAAAGCAGGAATCCGGAGATGCTATTAGGATTTCTGTCAATAACTGGTTTGACTATTTTACTACCCCTCCGGACTACTGGGTACTATCAAGCTCTGAACACGGGTTCCCGATCAGAAATTTGTTTCATATAATAAAAGAACATAATATGCCTATATTTTATTCTGATGATGGAGATTTTACCCCCAAAGAGATGATACATAAAGAGTTGAATTCTGAATGGATGGTATATGATCAGAGGCATTGGAAGGGAGAAGACTGCATGCAGATCTTAAAATCCTTTAAGGCACATTGTAAAGATAATAAAAACTTTAGTTTTAAAAAATATGGAAACAACGAAATAATGTGGCACCCGCCAAGATGCTATACAATGTCAGGCCATTCATTGGACGGCAAATGTTGTCAACAAAATAACCCTCCCAGAACCACTTTACAAGAATATTTAATGAATCTTTCCGGACATGATGCTCATTATAGCACTGGAGACACTGTAGCCATGCATGCTATAGCTTTTGCTATCATAATGGGTTGCAACCCAATATATGTGTCGGGACTAGATTTAGACTACAATAAGGGCTATGCAAATCCTGACATGTCGGATTGGAAATCAAAGGCTCAAAGTCCAAATGCTTGGACTCCTGTTCGGGATAATTTAGAGAACGATTTAAGGATATTAAATGCTAGCGCTGAAAAAAGAGGAATAAAAGTATATACCCTCAATCAGTCCCCGTGGTATGATGCATTTGAGATAGCCACGGATATAAAATAGTGAAAATCGTAATACCTGCCAGAAGGGGCTCCAAGGGCGTTCCCTTCAAAAACAGAATATTGTTAGAGCACACTTTAAATATAATTCCAGATAGCCTTAAGGGTGATGTCATCATAAGCACAGATGACGATTTTATCATAGAAAAGGCCAAGGAATATAAGGTAAAAGCTGTCAGGAGAAGCGATAAGTTGTCTTCCGACGAAGCATCTGTAAAAGATGTGCTAATAAATTTAATAAAAAATGAAAATATAAGTTGCCAACAGACGATAATCATGTTATATTTAACTTACCCTGAGAGAACTTGGGAAGAGGTAGAGAGTATACTTTCTTTTTTTAATGATAATGACGCAAAATCTGTTTTGTGTAAAAAAGAAGTTAAGACGCACCCACACATGTGTATGTTCGAAGCGGCAGATGGTTTGCGCGGAAAGCAGGTTGTAAGACATAACTTGTATCGTCGCCAAGACTATCCAAAATGTTTTGAAATAAGCCATTACATGTGTGCAATAAAAGCTTCCGAAGTAAATAATTTAAATAAGAATCTTTATAATGAAGACACGTTTTTTTACCAAATTGAAGATAAAATAGATATCGATTATAAAAAAGATTTAGAGGCCTATAATGACAAAAATAATAGCTGAAATAGGAATAAACCATAACGGCTCCATGGAGCAGGCTAAAAAGTTAATCAATGCATCAAAAGTTGCGGGATGTGACTTTGTAAAATTCCAAAAGAGAACACCAGAGATATGCGTCCCAGAAGAGCAGAAAGGAAAATTAAGAGATACTCCTTGGGGAGAAATGAAGTATATTGATTACAAGCATAAGATAGAGTTTGAAAAAGAAGAATATGATGAGATTGAAGAATATTGCAAAGTAATAGGTATCAAGTGGTTCGCTTCAGTTTGGGATATCCCATCAATTGAGTTTATGAAGGGTTATACTAATATTGGAAAGATACCTTCTGCTTTGATTACAGATCGTGAACTAATGAAAGCAGCAAGAGAAGCTTTTGAAGTTCTAATAATATCAACAGGCATGAGTACAGAGGAAGAAATTGAAGAGGCAGTTAGGGTTGGCAAGCCCGATGTGATTATGCACACCAATTCATCTTACCCATCCAAGGTCGAAGAATTAAATTTAAATTACATTACACACCTGAAAGAAAAGTATCCAGATGCTAGCATCGGTTATAGCGGACACGAATTCGGACTGACCACAACTTTTGCCACGATCCCACTGGGTTCAGAGTGGATAGAAAGACACATAACCCTCGATAGGACTTTATGGGGCAGCGACCAGATGGCGTCAGTTGAGCCACACGGAATGATAAAACTTGTAAAGGGAATCAAGGATATTGAGAAGTCCCTAGGTTCGACAGGTCCAAGAAAATTACTGGGCTCTGAATTATCAAAAAGAAAATCATTGAGAGGTAATTGATGATTGTTTATGTCGACATAGACGAAACAATATGTGAATCTCCAGAAAGCAGAGATTACTCCAAGGCAAAGCCTTTGTTCAAAAATATAAAAAAGATAAATAACCTATATGATGAGGGAAATCAAATTGTGTACTGGACAGCCAGAGGGACAGGATCTGGCATTGACTGGGAAGAGATCACAACGGAACAATTCAAAAGATGGGGAGTCAAGCATCATGAGATTAAATTTGGCAAACCAATTTATGATCTTTTCATAGACGACAAAAATATTAATTCAAATTCTTTTTTTGAGAGAACAGATGATAAGATTAGCTGAAAAAATAATAGACAACGAAGATATAGAAAATCTCAAGGGCTGGCTTGATAAAACTGATATCTATACAAAGGGAGAAGAGACGATCATGTTTGAGAAAGAGTGGTCGGAGTGGATAGGCACAGACTATTCTGTGTTTGTTAATTCTGGATCTTCTGCTAATTTATTGGTAGTTCTGTCCATGATCCATGCAAACAAATTAAGAAATAAGAAAATAATCGTACCAGCAGTTAGTTGGGTAACCACTGTATCGCCAGCAATGCAGCTTGGCCTTGAGCCGATACTTTGCGATGCAGATAAGGATGATCTAGGTTTCGACATTCAAGACTTTGAAAGGCTTTGTAAAGAACACAGACCATCAGCAGCTATTTTAGTACATGTTTTAGGTCACTCCAACAAGATGGAGCAGTTAATGTCCATATGTAAAAAGTATGATGTCTTGCTTGTAGAAGATTGTTGTGAGGCTTATGGTAGCCAAATAGGAAACAAAAAGCTTGGAACGTTTGGTTTGGCTAGCACTTTTTCTTTTTTCTATGGGCATCAAATGTCGACTATCGAGGGCGGAATGGTTTCTACTAACGACAGAGAGCTTTACAATGTTATGCTCTCAATAAGATCCCATGGCTGGTTAAGGGACAACGAAGAGTATTTTAGAGACAGACATATGAAAGAAAATGGGATAGTTGATGAATTCAACCACAAATACTTTTTTGTTTATCCAGGATTAAATGTCAGAAACACTGACTTGAGCGCTTTTTTGGGTAGAAATCAATTAAAGAAAATTGATACTTTTGTGGAAAACAGAGACAGAAACTATAAAAGATTTTTACAAAACTTGGAAGGGCACACATGGGTCCAAAAAAGCGAAACAAGCCCCACATCTGCTTTGGCATTTGGGGTGATAGATCAATCAAAGAAGAGCATAACGAAAGCGTTGATTGAGAATAATATTGAATGTCGCCCTTTAATTTGTGGTTCTATTCAAGAACATCCTTTCTGGAACAAAGAATATCCAAAAAGAGATTTGCCAAACGCATCAAGAGTGCATAAATATGGTTTTTATGTGCCGTGCCATCAAGACTTGACAATCGACGAAGTTGACAAGATTAGTGAAATTATTATTCAAGGACGGATATAGATATGAAATGTAGAATTTCAAATAAAGAAACAACAGAAGTTTTTACACTGGGACAACTACAGATGTCTGACTTCGTTGAGGGTGATGAAGAGCCTAGAACTGGTGTTGGCGAACTCAAGCTGATGCTTTGTGAGGAATCAGGCCTTCTTCAATTAGAAGAAACGCTGCCGCTTGAATCAATGTACGGAAAATACTGGTATAGATCTGGCACAAATGATACCATGAAGGGGAAACTTAAAGACGTCGCAGAATCCTGCTTGTCTTCTGTCTCTATGGAAGATGGAGATGTTTTTTTGGACATCGCCTGTAACGACGGAACAATGCTTGGCTATGTGCCAGACAACATTATTAAGGTTGGAATAGACCCCGCAGATGATTCTTTTTTGGAAGAATCCAGAACTCGCGCAGATGAGGTTGTGCAAGACTTTTTTAGCGCTGAATCTTATAAAAAAACAAAGTATGGCAGCATAAGTCCTAAAATTATAACTACTATTGCAATGTTTTACGATCTGGACAAGCCATTGCCTTTTGCGGAGGATGTTAAAGAAATTCTACATGATGATGGAATATGGGTATTACAACTTAGCTACACTCCTCTCATGATAAAACAATTAGCTTTTGACAATATATGTCACGAACACATATGCTACTACTCCTTGGAATCAATTAAGTATCTAATGGACAAAGTTGGTTTTGATATAGTAGATTGTATTCTAGATGATGTTAACGGAGGAAGCTTCCGCATTTATCTTATGAAATCTGAAGCGGACAAAACAAAATTTAGAAACCAACAACAAAGAGACGTTGCCGACTTTAGGGTCAATTCTATCCTCGAATACGAAAAATCATTAAAACTAAAAGATCCAGAAACCTATAGGGATTTTTATAAACAAATATGCAACCTAAGAGACAAAACGGTTTCTTTTATTGAGAAAGAGAAAGAAAAGGGTAAGAGCATATGGGGATATGGAGCCTCTACAAAAGGAAGCACTTTGATGCAGTGGTACGGACTCAACCATGAACATGTTGATTTTATCGCTGAGAGGTCTGAGTATAAATTTGGAATGAAAACAGCTGGCACATCTATCCCGATATGTTCTGAAGACAAGATGAGAAAAGAGCAGCCTGATTATTTACTAATATTGCCATGGCATTTTATAGCAGAATTCTCCCAGAGAGAAAAAGAATATATCGATAATGGTGGAAAGTTTATTGTTCCGTGCCCAAAATTCATGATATACCCTAGCGAGGATAAATAATGGATATTTTATCAGTACAAGAAAAGGTGCTTGTCACCGGCGGAACCGGCATGCTCGGCGTTGCCTTGCAAAAGATTATGCCAAACGCAAATTATGTTGGTAGCGAATTTGATTTGACAAGCTTTGATGAAACTATGAAATTATTTTACACAACAAAGCCAGAATATGTAATTCATTTAGCGGCAAAAGTTAGCGGAATGAAAGGAAATATGGACGCTATAGGAGAGCATTATACGCATAATGTTCTTATGAATACAAATGTTTTGGAAGTAAGTAGGATATTCAAAGTAAAGAAGTTGTTGTCGGTGTTAAGCACTTGTGTTTATCCTAATGATGCAAAGCTTCCATTGGTAGAAGAAGACATTCACTATGGAGAGCCCCATTCTACAAACTTGGGATATGGATTCTCGAAAAGAATGGTAGATGTTCAGGCAAGAACCTACAGAAGACAATATGGAGTTAACTACGTTAATGTTATTCCGAACAATCTTTTTGGAGAAAATGATAATTTTCATTTGGTAAACAGCCATGTAATCCCTTCAGTAATAAGAAAAGTACACGAGGCAAGAACAAATAACACTCCCTTGGTATTGTGGGGAGACGGAAGCCCCATGAGAGAGTTTACTTACTCTAGAGATTTGGCCAAAATTATTATTTTTTCTTTTGACAATCATGATGGAATTCATCCAATTAATGTTGGTAATCCTGGAGAATATTCGATTAAAGAGCTAGCAGAGACTGTTTGCGACATAATGGACTATAGGGAGCCCATCACATGGAACACAAACGTAAGCAATGGACAGCCGAGAAAACCTTCCGACAATACAAAATTTTTGGAACTCGGATGGAAAAACAATAATTATACAGATTTTAGGGATGCTTTAGAAGAGACCTGTAAGTGGTTTTTAGATAATTATCCAAATGTTAGAGGTGTAGAATGAGAACCGCTTTAATAACTGGTGTTACGGGACAGGATGGATCTTATTTAGCAGAATTTTTGCTAGAAAAAGGTTATAGAGTAGTCGGACTAAAAAGAAGAACATCAACAATAACCACAGATCGCATTGATCATATATTTGATAATCCTAATTTTATTCTTCGGTATTTCGAACTTAATGATGTTGGGAGCATGTGGAGATTGTTGCAAGAGTATAAGCCAGATGAAATATACAATCTAGCGGCCCAGTCTCATGTGCGCGTGTCCTTCGAAATACCAGAGAGCACGGCTGATGGCGTAGCTTTGGGTACAATGAGATTATTAGAAGCAGCAAGGCATGTCGTCCCAGATGTGCGTTTTTATCAAGCATCATCATCAGAAATGTTCGGAGATAATCCAGAATACCCACAAAGCGAAGATACTGCATTGATGCCAGCATCGCCATATGCTTGCGCGAAGGTGTTTTCACACCACTTAATACGAAACTACCGAGTCGGATACGGCATGCATGCTTCGTCAGGTATCCTATTCAATCACGAGTCTCCCCGAAGAGGCGAGACTTTTGTTACAAGAAAAATTACATTAGCAGCGGCAAGAATTAAACTTGGACTGCAAGACAAGCTCTATCTCGGAAATCTTGATTCAAAACGAGATTGGGGATTTGCTGGAGACTATGTTGAAATGATGTGGTTAATGTTACAACAGGAAGAACCAGACGACTATGTTGTTGCAACGGGCAGAACATATACCGTAAGGGCCTTTCTGGAGGTTGTTTTCGAACATGCGGGCCTAGACATAGAAAAGTATGTAGAAATCGATGAGCGGCTATTTAGGCCACAAGAAGTACCGCTTTTGCTGGGTGACCCATCAAAAGCAAGAAGAAAACTCAATTGGGTTCCAAAAGTGGGATTTGAAGAGTTAGCAAAAATGATGTATGAATCAGATCTTAAAAAGATCAAAGGAAATATAAAATGAAAGAAATGAAACTAACCGATCAAGCAGTGGGCGCACTTATGATGGCACTACAGAAATCATTAATGGAGCAAAGTGATATTGTTCCGGTTATAAAAGGCTTTAGAATTAAATTGTCAGAAGAGGGCTTGGTTGTTATCAATCCTCCAGTAGTCAAACTTTCAGAGAATGTTGACTTAGAGGAAGAGTAGTAATTGCCTAAATATACTTACAAGTGTAAAGAGTGCAAAAATTGTTTTGATATTGTTCATAGCATGCTTGTTAAGTTAAAAGATTGTGATGCCTGCAATACGATTGGCACACTATTTAGAGTTCCTTCTGTAAATTATTCTATGATTAATAAAGAAGACAAAGGTCCAAAAACTGGGTCAGTTGTTAAGGAATTTATTGAAGACGCTAAACAAGATTTAAAAAAAGAAAAAGCAGAAATGCAAAGAGAAGAGTATTAAATGGAAAATATTAATGGAACATTGTTGGGTTTTTTGTTTGCCTCCGCATCTTTAAATATATTTTTGCTTTGGTTTCTTGTTAAATCACTGCGTAAATTATTATTTGTATCTTATAATTTAGAAGATATAGATGAAGCAATAAACAACTATAGGGAACATTTAAAGTCTGTATATGAGTTAGAGACTTTTTATGGTGATCAGACCCTGCAAGGCTTATTAACTCATTCTTATGGGTTGGCAGAATTTTTAGAACAATTTGAGGATATATATGAAATATCATACGATGAACAATCGGAGGAAGAAAATGATGAAAGAAGAGAACAAGCCTACGGCGAATATTCCCCCTCCGAAGAAGAGGAAGAGGAGAAAAAAGGCTAAAAGATTATATTTTACGCAGGTGCACGAGGACGCGATAGTTGAGTATGTCGCCACCGATAGTATAAAAGTAAGAACAGAACTATATGTAAACTACATAGGCCCCGCCTTAGATGAGATGGTGGACAAAATTGTTTTTACATATAAGTTTACAAACCTTCCAAATATCGACTACCTTAGAGATGAGTGCAAGATTTGGCTAGTAACTATATTAGATAAATACGACCAAAGCAAAGGCTCAAAGGCTTTTTCTTATTTCAGCGTCATAACAAAAAATTGGTTTATACATCAAGTAAAGAAGCGCGGTAAAAAGAATCGATTGGAAGTCGACATTAATGAGATGCCAAGAGAACAAGAATTAAAACATGTATCCATAGAAAATCCCTATCAGGAAAATAGAGAACATGATGAATTTTTTATATTTTTAAGACAAGAGATAGACTCTTGGGAACACAAAAATATGAAAGAAAATGAAGAAAAGGTTCTAAATGCAGTTAAAATATTGTTTGAAAGCTCTTCTGATATAGAAATTTTCAATAAGAAAGCTATTTACCTATATCTAAGAGAGATAACTGGCTTGAATACAAAACAGGTTGTTAACAACCTAAATAAAATGAGAGTCAAATACAAAGTTTTTAAAAAGAAGTGGGAGATGGGAGACTTATGAAAAACCTCGATCATTATCTAAAAGATGCTATAGATAATATAAAAGAAGATCGTGAAGTTACACGAGAACTTCTAGATGATGTCATGAGGTACCTTTCAAAGTCAGAAGAACACCATCGTTCAGTTGGTCCTGTGGCTGCAAAATATGTTGAAACGTTGCAGCGCTCAAACGAACAGTTAGTTAAGGTCTCTACGATTATCCAAAAACAACAACAAGGAGAGACTGGATTGTCAGATGATGACAAAGCAGATATCTTTGACATGCTCCAGGGAAAAGACGCGGATGAGCAACAGTAGCTGGAAACCAAATATTTTTGAGCTGAATCCTCACTCAAAAGATTCTATGGGCGAATATGATAGAGCCGCTGATGCTGATGGGATTGATCCGCTATATAAGGTTAGGGTCGCTATTAATGGATTTTATGAAGAAAAAAATAAATTAAAAATAAATTCATCATGGAAGGCCATATGTTTACATTCTCATGTTCAATATTTTGATGATTCAAAGTCATATTCATTGGCTTCTTTTTTTAATAAAAACGATGTGGGGGTAATTACCGTTATAGCTAGAATTCCAGAACTTGACTCTATTATTCCATTCCCAGACGTAACTGGAGAGTCACAGAATTTATCGGATATATCAGCCAAACACTTGGGCATGCACAGAAAATTTACAAAAAGAATTGAAAGCCAAAAAGACATATCAACAATACCTTCTCCTGGCGATATAATTGAGGTCGACTTCGAGGGCGGTTCGCATTTAACTGGGATTCCAATTTATTTGGGTATTTATGAAAGAGGTATCGGGATTATCCCAGATGGAAACAGCAGTGTTGATTCTGGAAAAGATGCTTTCTCTAGCAACGGCAACGTCAATACATTAGATGGAGTATCTTAAGAATGGGCCTGACAAACAAAAGCAAACCTTCAGTAGATAGAAGAGAGACAGACGAGCAGAAAGCTGCATTAGAAGGTTCTGAATTTGGTTCCGGAATAGGCCTTAATAATGATCCTAGCTTTGAAAACCTTGTTGTCTTTGATCAGGCTCGCCGTGAAAAAGTACTTTCAAATGACGATTCTTATATTGTCCTTGGTGGGGACAGAATAGCCAGTAAAGCCAGTGGTTATGGCGGCAAAGGTCATACCGGCGCACACATGATAGATTTAGTGGTTGGTAGAAATGATAGCTTAAAGGGTAATCCTGTATTCGCCCATGACGCCGCAAGGGTATATATTTCTCAAAAAACTGATGTTGATCGATCTTTTGGATTGGTTGAAGGTACAGTGAAAAATCCAAAAGCTCGCTCTTCTGTAGCAATTAAAGCAGATGGAGTTAGGATCGTAGCTCGCGAGGGAATTAAGCTTGTAACTATGGGAAAGGGTACTTTGAATTCTCATGGAAACAAGCTTCAGACTTATACTGGTATTGATCTGATCGCGGGAAATGATGATAGTGAAATGGAGCCGATTGCCCTTGCCGATACGACGGCTGAAGCAATGATGGCCATAATAGAATTAATAGAAAACCTTAGCACTATGACCGAGAGTTTCTGGAAAGAGCAAGTCAAGTATAATATTCAGATCGCATCCCATGTACACGTATCCCCCGTTGGCCCAACAACTCCAGCACCAAATCTTGTGATTAGCGGAATACAGGCCACAATATTAGACGTTGCGAAAGCAGTGGCGCCAATGTATCTTCATCGGGTAAATTGTACACAAACTAAAGTTAATTACTGCAAGCCGTTCGCACAGAAATTTATTGGAAGCAGATATAATTACAGCAACTAGGTATAAAAATGGCATTTGATAATCTTAGAAATGTAGAACCATTCATAAAATTAGTAAAAAATCTACTTCAAGAAATTGAAGGTATAGCTCTTCATGATGAACATAATGTTTCGGTTGCTAACGAAGAGTTGCCAATTAATGATGTGACGGAAGATGGAACACCTTATGCGGCTTTAATTCCAGCAGCTACTAATCTCTGGACAACGGAAGCAGAAGGCGGTATACCAGAAGTATGGGCCTCTAAAAATGAGTACTTCTTTTCATTAGTTTCAGAGCACGAGATACCATACCAATATCATACAATAGCTGCCGAATTCGCGGACGAGTTAGCTACGGGAATTTCGCTAGATGGCGAGATAATATGTGATGCACCAAGCGGAATATTGCCCATCGGAGAAAGATCAAGGCCATGGCTGGATGTCGGAAAGATAAAAAATGAAATGGATGCTAGTTCCCCCTCTGGCGAATCAGGTGTTGCTCTAAATAAAAATGACGCCGCGGCAAGAATAGAGTTTTTGAGTCAAATATTGAAAATGTGTATCCTTTTACACGAAGGAGACTTCGATCAAGAAAATGCATACATGTTTCCAGAAAACCAAGATTTTAACAATAACGACATAAACACTAGTCCTTCAAAAGTAAGTAATAAAGTTTCACAATATTATTCAGGAGATCCAGCGGAGCTTCAAGGTGTTGGCGTTGCAGCAACTGGTTTTTTAAGCAGTCATGGTAATGCAAGATTTAAATTTACTTCCCAACATCATGATGGTCATCAAGTTAACTTAAATATAGATTCTTTCGCCGGATATCCTTCCCTTTTCAGCGATGCACAATCTATATATGACCTGTTGACGACAGTTAATGATAACCTAGGTAAGTGGTCTCCAAAAACAATTTACAATAGTTTAGATGTCCATGCCGGCCCAAATGTGGTTGACGTAGATAGCCATCCTTCTTCTCTCGATCCTACTGATAGGGGATTCTCTTCAACAGGGACATATGGCCCAGATGCAGCTCTTGCACATACTGGGGAAGTAAGAGAAAACCACAAAGAAGAATATGAAGATATAGGAGAATATATCAGCCTACTTGATCCTTTCACGGGAAAGGATAATACCACCGGTCAATTCGAAATAATCATAAGTCCTGGCTTGAGGTGGAATGAATGGGAGTGCGTGGCAAGTCTTGAAGGGTTCTTGTTTTGGTCAAAAGAATTAATAGAGCTTTTGACAACATATTACTCTGATTTTGCCCCAGCCCTCAAAGGACTGCCAGTTTTCTATGGCGGACAAAGTTCGATAATTTATCCAAAACAAGATAGCCCAGTTGATACTCAAGAGCAGATTGAACTTGAATCAATTCTCGCTGGATACGATGATATCTCTATAGCCGATATTCAAATAATGGAAGATGAAATATTTACCGAAGGCCTCAATATTACTGAAGATGTTAAAGCTTGGTGGTGCGAATTTATTAGCCTAACAGGGGTGGTTGTACCTGACTGCTCAAGTATGGAAGCTTCTTCTACCGACGCGGTGGAGTCATTGAACGCTGTTGATGTAGAAAAATGTGATCCAGATCTAGAAGCAGCCGTAGAAGAGGAGTGTGCCACTTGCATACCAGACCCTAATGCTTTCGTTGTCGACTGGACTACGCTAAATGATGGTGCTTATTTTTTAAATGAGAAAACTTGTGAATATTCTGTTGTAGTAAGGACTAGCGAAGAAAATCCATATAATAGTATAGGTGATTTATACTTGGCAGATGAAGTGGCAATCGGCGCACAAAGATTATTAAATGCATACATGAAGGCAGATACCCTAACATATACTGATTCTAGTGGTAATGTATTTGAAGAATCCACAAGTAATGTGATATTTTCAGATGCACTAATTCAGTCTTATTTGGGCTTTTCTATCAAGTCAGAAGAGTTTCCTCATATACCTTCTGATGGAATTTATGCCTCTACATCCCCCCTTATAAAAGGAAGAGTTTTAGTAGTTATACCCGCAATTTTATTTAATAAAATACCACAAAACTTGGACTCCTTAAGGTCAATTGAGCCTCCGAAAACTGGCGCGGTTGTAAGGTTATTTACCAAAGATATAAACTTTATGGTTAAACAAATTGCCGGCGCCATGAGGTATTATGCGATAAATTATGCTTCATGGGTATTGTTGGAAAGGCAAGACTCCGGAGAAGACTATGGAGAGTTAAATTTAAATGTTCAGGCAGAAAATCTTGAATTGTTTGCGCAAGATATGGATATGTATCTGCAAAGATTTGGATATACCTTTAATCGGGCAGAATATTTAGAAATTGGTTTTAACGAAAATTTAGATCAAATAGAATACATGCTGGTTAATGAGCCTGGATGCCCTCCTATTCCGTTGGTGGTAGATGAACTGTTTGATGCATCAAATTTCATAAAAGCTTTTAGCGGGAGGTGGTTTAACAGAAGATCTTTAGCGTATATACAAAGAATTCCCGATATACATAACGATGTTTCTGCTCGCGAGCCTTTGTCGTGGAATGATTTTATTTTAAAATATACAGTGGATCTAAAAAATACAAATGAACTCAGTGAGGGCCTACCAGACAGCGCTCTTTATTGTTTGGCCGAGTCTCTTGTTGGTCCATTTGATGATCTATTAAAAGAAATATCTTTGGATGTTTTAGATCTACCACAAGCATATGCCGACAAGATTAACAAAATGCTTTGCAGTGGCGACAAGTATGACCGGCCGGACATTGAAATGGGAGACTGGGCAGCAATGTCTGAGAGGGCAGCTCTACTCGCTTCAGAAGAATTCTTCGCCGGCGATGCAATGGTTGATGATCTTCCACAGATTATAGCTGCACTTGCCAGCGGTGGAGATGTTAAAGCTCTCTGGAAAGAAGTTTTTAACAAGTATGATTGGTGTGGATGGCTAGCATTAATCGATATGTTACTGGGTTGTTTACTTAAAGGAGTGCCGGCCGCAGATGGTATAGCGATAATGGTGGAAGCTGCCCTTCGGGCCCTCCCTGATGATGGACTACAGAGGCTATTTATAGGTCTAACCCCAGAACAGCAAAATCAAATAGCAGCACAGGTTTCCGAGTCATTGGGGATAATTGCAGCCACTCCTCCGTGGGAAAAAGAATATGCAACTGGAACAAGCTACAGTACAGGTGGTACCAAAGAAAGTACCCCGACCATAACAGAAATATCAATCGAAAATGGTAAAAATCTTTGGAACCCTAATGATCAGCCAACTTCAAGCTGGAACCCACAAGACACATCAGATGTCTATAATTATAGATCGACCCTCGATAGTGGTGATGAACATTACTTATCCTCTATAGAAGGTCAGCAAGAAATGACATCTCTTTATCCATTTTTAGGGCCAGACCCTTTCGCACAATCAGGAATGGGAACGATTGCTACAGGCCTTCAAGATGTTGGCGAAGTAATAGTTAGTGCCTACAAGGATGCGATTCTAGGCACCATTGATACTGACGCGCTTTTGGGTCTATTAAATACACTACCAGGTGCTGAAATTCTTAGGACTACGATTTCTTCCGTGGGTTGCGCAATACCTCCACTTTACGATCCACCTTTGGATTCTTTTTTCAAAGATGTCGAAATGGATTTCTGCCGCGGCAACATTTGTTTTGCCTCTTGTTTGCCAAAATTTCAAGGATTTAGTATACCATCAAACTTGAAAGATATTTTGATGGAGGCACTTCTTGAAGTTATCGAAAAGCTAGTAGTTCAAGCCCTCATCAAAATAATATATACAATTATTAAAATGCTTTTGGACGCCCTTTGTAAGGCCCTTGGTGCAATTGGCGCCGCTGTTGAAGGCGCTATCACTGGAGATTTTCACGAGGCGTTTAAAGATGTGTTCTGTAATGAAGATATGTCTGATGAAGATATCGATGAGGCAGCAGTTGGCATGATTGCCGCCTTGAATGGTTGCGATCCAGAAATTTTGAGAGCAGTGGCTTCGGAGTTTGTATCTGATTTAACGCTAATTCTCACAGATCAAGAGCTTGTAGACCTTCTCAATGGAGATGCTGGTCCGACAACACTTGGCAAGATTGTGGAAATTGCAAAACTAATATATCCAGATACTTTTGGAACGTGTGATGGGTTCTCAAGTGTAGAGGCTGCATCTCTAACGTTTTCCACTATTGGAAAAGTAGTTCCATCTAAATACAAAAATATAACACAGCCAACGTGTGGCCCGCTATTGCCGTCTCTGTGTGAGCCTTCTGCTTTACAAGAGTGGGAAGATTTACAATGCTCTTTATTGCAGGAAAATAAAAGCTTAAGTTTGGAACAATGCACCGAGCAATTAAATAACTTAAGATCAAGAATAAAACAAGACATATCCCAATTGGCTCGTGTTGCTCATGAGGGGTTCATTGATATACCGGATATTATATCTGATTCTGCTTATGGGGATCCTTGCGATGCAAGCAGTATCTTGCCATCTTCTGATCCTTCGACGAATGCTCTAATAGGTGAGTTAACAAGCGGAATGTTTAAGACACTTAATTTACAACACACTCATGACATGACCAGCAACCAAGGTATTTTTAGTAGGGGTGGCATATTCAATATGATACTTAGCAATAAAAGGGGGAGAGGGTTTGAGTCGCATATGAAACAAGTTATGGACGAAAGAAAAAACCTTTTTCCGGAAAGAGTAGCTGGATATCTACAGGATTCTTATTTTAAAACGGGAGACATGATATCAGATTCTTTTTCCACCTCTGAAGAGGAATCAAACCAGTCAAGCGTTTGGGGAGTTGATTATCCTAGAAAATTTAGGGTGTGTGATGTTGATGTTTCTACAGAGAAGCTAGAAGAATACTCTTATTCAAGCCTGCAAAAACCTTTGTCTGCTTTACCGGGATATTTTGAGTATACTGGCTTCGGACAATCTGCGGAAATAGAGCAGGAGAACTTTTTAGAAGTATCAAAAAATCCAGATCTGACACTTAAATATGAAGACTACTTCGATGACGATAAAGATAGATACAAGTTTGATATGGAATATCACAACTTTCAAATAGTAGATGGAAAATCTGTGCTAAATGATTACTATAAGGTTAGAATTCATGAAACAGCTGAAACAACGGGTGACGGAGATTTCGGTTCTTGGGTAGGTATTTCTGGTGAGCAATTGATGGAGTCAGAGGTGGCTTCATTAATATCGGAAGCAGAACAAGGCACAATAAATCTTAATATAGATGAATACCTTTCTGATAAAAAATCCCCCAAGAATTCTATATATGCTAAATATATTATGGAAGTAATTTCTGAATTGGAAGGGGATAAATCTTCTACAAACTTAAATGACTTCTTTGATGGCTTTTATGGACAATACGATGAAATATTTGAAAAATATTTAAGGCTATTTTCAAGTCGACTTGCTGATGATTCGAACCCTGCATTTACTCATGGATTCCCAACAAACTATGATTTATCCGAACTTGATGAAGATGAAGAGTATGATCCTTCGGCCGATTTCCCAGTGCCAGCAAAAGTATATTTAGATCAGACTTATAAAAACATATATACTGGAGAAAGCCAACCAATCCCCCCAGAGTCATATGGCGGTTCCGCGGATAATCCTGCTTGGTTTATAACTCCTCCTGTTATGGGCGGTGTTGCTGGGGTGCTTCAAGCTTTCGTTCCTTCCGAAGTTGGCTGTAAGCCAAGAAGATCTCCTACTTGTGATTTCGAACAGCTTTCAGAGTTATTTGATGAATACTATGATAAATTAAAAGATGATCCAAGATTGCAGCAAAATCCATCATGTGCCTCCGAGCCTCCATGGAGCAAAATATTAGATCGTTCAGCGCAAGCGGGAACGGAAACACTCATAAGGGCAATCATCAGAATATATTCTGTTGAAGCTATTATATCTGGCTTGCCGTCCTTTGCAGTGTTCGAAGGAAAAGTTCCAGAAGTCTTTGATGAGTCTTTGATAGATTACATAATTGATATGATGGAAGAAGGCTTGTTGGAGCAAAAAACAGGTTTCTTCTTGAGAAACTTATTTACAGATCCTAACTCATTTTACTTTTCCTTTATGGAACAAATAGTTCAAAGCTATGGCCGACGTGTTGATCTTGGGGAGATAGTGCCAAGCGAGGCAGAACAACAAGCCGTTAATAGAATAAATCAATTGCAAGACAAATGGACTAAATCTATTGGACCAATGTTGGCAAAGAACGCTTGGCCTGGCTCTGTGGCCGCAGGAATAATGGCGGCAGTAGCCAGTCCGTTTGGAGATTTGGCATCGGCAGCTGGAGCTTTGCTTGGCGAGAGTGTTTTTACTGCTGGAAAGCTAAAGGAAAAATGGTGGTATTCTTTTGTCGGCAACGATCAAGCCTTGGAAGACACAAGAATACTTATGCGTAGATATGTAAAAGATGAACTTAGGTATATTTTAGAAGGACTAAAAGAAGATTTACGTCCACCGATTTCAGACTTGCATAATGTATTTTTAGTTAATAGAGATTTCATGATAGGTTCCCTCGATTCAGGCGGACCATTGGATGTGGCTAGTGTAACTTATGGCGCCATTGATTCTGAAAAGTTTGATGCTGCTATCGGCACCGCGGCTGGAAATGGCGTCGATGACATTCCGTTTGTTTTGGAAAAATATATAAAGATAATAGATAAGCCTATGGAGGAAGTTACGACATATGGCGGTACTGGCTTTGGATCAAGCACCGCAGATTCTGCGGCAGTGCAAAGTTTGTCAGAGGCGCAAAAAAATATAATAGGAAGATCTGATATACCAGCACTGCAAGACTTTATAAGCTTTGATGATTTTAATAATTATATTTTAGGCAGTCCAGATATATTTGCTGAAGGCGAAGACGTTTCAACTTATTTTGAAGGATTGGAATTTGGAATAAGAATTTCTAAGATTTCTCACGCAATGACGGAGGAGGAAAAGACAGCGAATCCTGATGCAATTGACGAGTATTCAATGCTGCAAGACAAAATTAAAGGTGGAACTGCTGATGCGGTCCTTAAGAACAAAGCATTTAATCTTGGTAATCACATTTTAATTCCTATGTGCTGGACATCTAAAACTAGTGATAATTTAAAAAATAACTCCATAACAGACATAGCCAATAATTTAGATGGGTATTTTAACGCGGAGCTAGATTGTTTGGTTGCGGATCTAATAGAAAGCCCTAGATACAAATTGTTGTTCGATTATGCAATTTCAATGAAGAGAATGGTTTCCCTTCTTACTATTTATACTATGAAGTCATATATTCCTTCTGTTGGCTCGAAAGAGTATGATGATTGGAGTAAGGATGGCGGAAAATTTATCTGGTTTAACTCTGGATTTAAATATTGGGATCGTCAATCACACTTTGAAAGATCTAAAAGGCTATCTAGAAACATGTTTATGTCTTACTACAATTCGCAACAATTTGATTGGTCACCTGGAGATACGGGCAAAGATAAGTCAACTTTTGGTTTTGATATTAACATTGGTATCCCGTTCAACCTTTTCTGGTGGATATCCAGAATGCAAAGGTTCCAAGCCCTCGATTCAGAAGGGAATCCTTGTAGCCTGAAAGAAGAAGATTAAGGAGGTATAAAAAATGAAAGGAATTAGCGCAGCGCTTCCATTAAGTACTGATGGTGTTGATGGGCCCTATACTTTAAATAAGAACATTTTAGAGGTCGCCAGACAAAACTTAAAAGTTTTATTTTTTACTAATCCTGGAGAAAGAGTCTTTAATTCTAAATTTGGGGTGGGAATGAGAAGAAGTTTATTTGAAAATAATACTTTATCACTACAAACAAGCATTATATCTCGTATAAGAAGTCAGGTTGGCTCATACCTACCATATATCGATATACTTCAAATTAATATTATTTCTCCACTAACAAACCCCAATATGGATGAAAATTCTATATCATTAATTTTTACTTATTCAGTGAATACCACAAAAAATTCAGAAACTTTGTTTTTAGATTTGGGCGGTAAAGGTGGCCTATCAATAGCAGCCCCGCAACAATTACAAAATAAATTTGGTAATTTTATTTCTGGTGCTCCCAGCTCTGGTCAGACAGCCAATGGCGGTTTTGTACCTTGGGATCCAGGTAAATTTTCAGTAATAAATGTTCCTTATTAAAATTAAACAAAAAGAACTAATTATAAGTTATAAGGGACGGAAACAATTTAATGGCAAATAAAAAGACATCATTCAATTATACAAGTCGAGATTTTGATACCATCAAGACAGATTTGGTAAAGTATGCACAAAGATACTATCCGGATATTTATAAAGATTTTGGTGATGCATCTTTTGGCTCTCTTATGCTTGATTCTGTCGCCTATGTCGGAGATGTCTTATCTTTCTATTTGGATTACCAAGCGAACGAAAGCTTTCTAGAAACAGCTACAGAGTACGATAATGTACTGAAAATAGGCAATAACGTAGGCTATAATAATCCTGCCGATGGTACAGTAGGCTCTGTCGGAGAAATTGATCTTTTCGCAATCGTTCCAGCAAATGACACTGGTTTAGGTCCTGCCGCCGAGTATATGCCTGTACTAGAAGCAGGCGCGGTTATTACTTCAAATGGAGGAACTTCTTTTACTTTAGAAGAGGATGCTCGCTTTGATTATTCTAAAAATCAAGTTGTTGTTGCTAAAGTAAATGATTCTACTGGTGTGCCAACTCACTATGCAATAAAAACTACAGGCACTGTAGTTTCTGGCATCATAAGAGAAGAAAGCATATCTGTTGGGAGTTTTGAAAAATTTAAAAAAGTAAAACTAGGAAGCAACGCCATTTCAGAAGTTATAAGTGTTTTTGATGATTCTGGAAATGAATATTTTCAAGTAGATTATCTGTCCCAGAATGTGTTATATAAAGATGTTGCTAACAGGGGTACCGATAAAGACAATGCTCCCTCAATACTAAAACCATTTATAGCATCTAGAAGATTCGTTATAGAAAAATCATCGAACTCAACGCATTTAGTTTTTGGATATGGCTCCGAGTCAGAACTAACATCTTCTTCCGTTGCGGACCCTTCCTCAATTGCTTTACAGAGGCATGCAAAAAAATATGTAGCGGATGAGGCCGTAGACCCTTCGAAGTTTTTATCTACTGATAAGTTTGGCATCGGCCCATCAGATACAACTCTGACGGTAAAATATAGAATTAATAATTCCAATACTGTAAATGTATCAACAAATTCTTTGGCAAATATTTCACAAAAAAATGTTTCTTTTGCTGACAGAACAGCATTAATAGATAGCAAGGCTTCCGAGGTTACTAATTCTATTGAAGTTAATAATCCTAATCCAATAGTTGGTTCGGTATCGCTACCAGACACTATAGAGCTAAAAAGAAGAATGATTGATTCTTTTGCGGCACAAAACAGGGCAGTTACTGGCCAGGATATAGAGTCTGCTGCATATTCTATGTCTAATAAGTTTGGCTCCATAAAGAGGTGCAAGATTGTCAGGGATTCAAGTTCTTTGAGAAGAAACTTAAATCTTTATGTATTGTCAGAAGGTACTGACGGAAAACTTTCCACTGCATCTCAATCTTTAAAAGAAAATTTAAAAGTATGGCTAGGCAAAGGTCGTATGATTGGGGACACCATCGACATATTAGATGGTAAAATAGTTAATATTGGAATAGAGTTTACTATAGTGGCAGACTCATCGAAAAATAATTATGAAGTTCTTAACGATGCACTTTCAACCTTAAAAAATGAATTTTCTGTGCCACTATACATGGGAGAGCCTTTATATATAACTGACATATATAACATTCTTAATAAGAATGTGCCCGGAGTTGTTGACACAAAATCAGTTAAAATTTCTTTAAAATCGGGTACCAGTTATTCGGGTGTATCTTTTGATTTGGAATCCGCAACATCTGCTGATGGCCGATTCATAGAGGTACCGCAAAATGTTGCTATAGAGGTTAAGTTTACAAACTCGGATATCAAAGGGATGGTTGAGTAATGGGCATTAAAAAATTTACTGCAATAGCAGACGCTACAATCACAAATGCTTTCAAACCTGATTTAGCAACCAGAGGTACCGGCGCTAACACGGGACTTGCAGACTCTTTGGAAGTTTTTTCTATATATAATCAGGTAAGCGGAAACGTATCTGGCTCCTCGCAGGAGCTATCTAGAGTGTTACTTAAATTTCCAGTTACGACGACGGACGACTCTACTAATTCAATACAAGCGCAAAGAACTGCTGGCAAAATACCAAGCAGTGGAAGTGTTAATTTTTTCCTCCGTCTTTATAACGTCAAACACCACGCTACTCTTCCAAGAAATGCAAAATATAATATTTTCGCTGTGTCATCTTCGTGGGAAGAGGGCACAGGAATTGACCTAGATACTTATGAAGATATCACCAGAGATGCAGAGGGCACAAACTGGATTTTTAAATCAAGTGGTTCAACTTGGCTTAGTCCCGGTGGCGACTACCACACTGGCACATCGGGCTCCAATTATTTGAGTGCTGATGAAAATAATGTTGGTGTAATGTATAATCAAACTTTGGAACAAGGACCAGAAAATATTGAGATTGACATTTCTGAACTGGTTGAACAATGGATGGCAGGAATTAAAAATAATTATGGAGTAGGGGTTTTCCTTACGGGTACCCAAGAAGCATATTACTCTGCCTCCTTTGGTGCCGATTTCCCTTCATGGAATGGTGGCATAAAGCATCATCCCACTGGCGCACTAAAGTCTTTCTTTACCAAAAAGTTTTCATCTCGAAGTTCTGAATACTTTTTTGGACGTCCAGTAATTGAGGCTCGATGGGACTCAACTGAAAAAGATGATAGAAATAATTTTTATTTTAGCAGTTCACTGGCCACATCAGCAGAAAATTTAAACACTCTTTATTTGTACAATTACTTTAGGGGCGCTCTCCGTAACATTCCTAGCATAGGAGAAGGAAATATATACGTTAGTGTATTTTCGGGATCTACGGAAAATACTGAGCCATCAGGATCCGCTCTTGTTTTGGTGACAGATGGCACAAATGTCACATCTGTTAATACTAGAGTGGTTACGGGCGGCTATGTATCTACGGGAATATACACTGCCAGCTTTGCCCTGACAGCTGGAAGCACTCCAGTGTCTTCTGCTTTCGACGTATGGTTTAGTGGAAGTGGCGATATTGAGTCTCTTGGGTATACAGCGGAGGAAGGTGTGCAAATGCAAACTGGATCTTTTGCGCCAAAAAGTATAGAAAATACTAACATAGCCCCAGCAACAACATTTGCTAGCAATATAGTTAATTTGAGATCAATCTACTCCAGAAGAGAGGCAGCTAGATTCAGGGTATATACTCGTCAAAAAAATTGGAATCCATCAATATATTCAAGGGCAACGGCCACAACCGAGCCTTACGTTATAGAAAGTGGCTCATATAGGGTGTATAGGGTCATTGATGACCTAGAGGTAATTCCACACGGAACAGGCAGTAATAGGCATACAGAAATGTCTTTTGACGCATCCGGAAGTTATTTTGATTTTGACATAGACATGTTACAAGCCGGCTATTCTTATGCAATAAAATTAGCTTTTTACAACGGCTCAGTGGGGGGATGGGTTGAACAACCTGAGACATTTAAATTTAGGGTAGAAGAATAATGGCAATTCGTGATTTATTTAAGGGCGATACCGCCACTTCTAAAGCCGCACCAACTAAAGCGGAGACAATTGATAGCATATTTGGCGCCGAACAAGGCTCATCTGTCGAATCTGCCGAAAATGTTGCAGAAAAAATAAAACAAAAGGATAGATTTGTTCCTGATGTTGATTTTTCTACGGCCTCTAACTTTGCTAGGTTTGGATCGGCTGAAGAATATTACAGAAGCTCAATTAAAAGAGTTTATCAGCAATATCCATATGATGGCTCTGAAGCTGAAAAAAACAAATTTAGAAATCAATCAACTTTTTTAGATCTTTATGTATTAGATAAGTTGTATCCCTCTTCCACTGGTTACGCAGTTTTTGCTCCGGCCGGATGGGGAGATCAAGGATCTACTGTTGGTGGTTGGGGTTCTCCATCCTCTAATGAGTTTATTGCTATCAAGGGCGGTCCACATACATCATCTGGGGGCTTGATTGGGGAAGACCTGTATAAAGCCTTTGATGAGCCTATAAACAGGACTAGTCCCAATTCTAACACATATGATGAATCAATATATGATTCTGCTGGTGTTCTAGGTGGCGACAGGGTTGGCTCTAACGAGTCTAATCTTAAATTTGATCTGTCCAAGGGAGTTTCTACGGAGTTTTGGCTCAAGAAAGGAGATTGGATAACCAGTCTGACCGAAAAAGAGGTCATATTTGATTTATGGAACGGAAAAGCCTCATCGAGCGCCGATTACGGCCGCTTATTAGTTTTTGTTTCTGGCACCGGCGTCGAGACACTTGGCGCAAATCCTTTCAGGGTTCACCTAGCTTCTGGTAGCGAATATTGGGACATGTCTTTTGGCGGCTCTACTCACACAACATCATCACTTTCAAATGCTTGGAAGCATGTTGCGTTTACATTCTTGTCAAGCTCTGAAGATTCAGAACTGCAAGCAAAATTTTATATAGATGGAGATCTTCAGTCTACAACTGGAACAACTCATATAGTTAATTTTGGAGAAATAACTGGTTCACTGATCGGTTATCTTGGAGCACTACAAACTACTCCTTCTGGAAATTTATATCACGGAAAGAGTATGACTGGCGACGGAAAGCTTTCCGGCTCCATCGATGAATTTAGATATTGGAAATCAAAAAGAACATCAGAAAATATTGGCCAAAATTGGTTTACTCAAGTCGGCGGTGGCACCAATGAAGATGTAGCAAATGCAGAGCTTGGCGTATACTTTAAGTTTAATGAAGGTATCGTAGGCGCGACCACTAGTGATTCTGTGGTTCTGGATTACTCTGGTAGGATCTCTAATGGAGACTGGACTGGATACTCTTCGGCATCAAGAAATACAGGCTCTGCTATTGTATCTGCTAGTGCAGCGGTAGAAGAGTTTGAAGATCCAATAATATACTCTACTCACTCTGGTGTTGATTCTTTGTTGACAAGAATGGTAGCATCCGGCGCCGCTTGGGATAACCAAAACAATTCACGATTTGCTTACAATTTGCCTTCATATCTTCTAGAGGAAGATGAGGAGTCATCAAAAGATATTTTATATTTGACTCAAATAATGTCAAGCTATCTAGATGATCTTCATTTACAAATTGATCAACTATCAAATATTTCTCACAATAATTATTTTTCAAGCGGATCAAGGGGTCTTCCGTTTGTTGACAAGCTGCTGACTTCTAAGGGTTTCATAGCTCCAGACATGTTTGGTGATGCTGAAGTACTAAACATTATTGGCAACAGAGACGAAGATCGTAATTTTGAGCTAGAGCTATATGAAGTAAAAAACAAAATTTATCAAAATGTATACAACAACTTAAGTTATATTTTAAAATCAAAAGGTACGGAAAAGTCATTTAGGAACTTAATTCGTTGTTTTGGCGTTGACGAAGATCTGATAAAAATAAATCTATATTCTGATAATGGCACATCTACATTAAGAAACAATTATAGATTAAAATCCACAAAGAAAAGATACGTTAATTTTAATACTCCCACCCACAATACAGCTTCCGTGTACCAACAATCATCAAGCGCGGATTCAAACACCACAGATGTAACATATATATCAGGTTCAGATGAATTACAATATTTGGCAAACACAACTGAAATTGAAGTAATATTCCCCAAACAATTCCCAACAGATCATAATGCTTATGTTGGCACATCTTTTCAGAGTTCTTCAATTTTCGGACACCACACGGCCTCAAACCAGCCAAATGCTTTTGAGTGGCCACCTTCTGCTGTTGATTTTAACTTTGAATTGTATGCAATTAGGCCAATTACTGACGATTCAGATGCATATTTTGTAATAAAAGACCGGGCCGGAAACTTTACATTATCAAGTAGTTTATACAATAATGTATATGAAGACGAAAGATGGAATTTTGCAGTTAGAGTTAAGAATGATAAGTTCCCTGTAGGCGGCCTTGTTACTGGATCTTCCGGATCGGCCAGTGGACATAATGTTGTTACGCTGGAGTTTTATGGAGTTAATGTAGTATCTGATATTGTAAAGAATGAATTCCTTCTTACTGCATCATCTCTTGATAAAAGATACTTGACTGGTCATCGTCGTTATTATGTGGGAGCAAATAGAACAAACTTTAGCGGCGCTGTAGTTCATAACTCAGACGTTAAGGTGTCTTCTTTGAGGCATTGGGGTAGTTATTTAGAAGATTCCGATATAAGGGAGCATGCAATAAATGCTGAATCTTATGGCGCCCCAAATCCATATAAGAGCTCATACCAGCTTCAGGGAGTACTATCTTCCTCCAATGTGCCGCAGATTGATACACTAGCGCTTAATTGGGATTATTCTGAAGTAACTTCTTCAAATGTTATTGGAGAATTTACGGTAGAAGACTTTTCGTCAGGCTCTATAATCGCTGGAAGAAGATATCCTGGAACCTTTGGGGAAATCGTTGGCAATTTATATGCTGGACGAGGCATAGGTTTTGTGCCAAGCAGCACATCTTCAGTAAGCACAGAATATATTTCTAATGCAAAACACCAACTGCCAGAATCGATAAGTGGCGAAGACATGATCAGTGTATTGCAACAAGATGATGTAACATTCGGGAAAGACAACAGGCCAGTCGATTACTATATAACCTTTGAAAAGAGCCTATATCAGACAATATCAGAAGAAATGATGAACATGTTTGGATCAATCGTAGAGTTTAATAATTTGATAGGCAATCCTGTTAACAGATACAGGCAGGATTATAAAGAGTTAGGAAAGTTAAGGCAACTATTTTTTGAGCAAGTTCAAAACACGCCAGATGTAGATAAGTTTATTTCTTATTATATATGGTTAGACTCGGCAATGTCGCAGATGATTCAGCAACTTATACCTTTGTCAGCTAATGCATCTGGAGAAATTCTTAATGTAATAGAAAGCCATGTTCTTGAAAGAAATAAATATCGTTCAAAATTCCCAATGCTCGAAAACAAAGAGTCGACTGAAGTGAGTATCAGGGGCCATCATGAGATGAACTATTCTTGGAAACACGGCCACGCCCCAATCCCACAACAAGCGACGGCAACAGTCACGGTTGCAGATGGCGATGCAGATTCCGGAATGACAGAAAAAGAAAGTATGACTATTACTTCAACAGACGGAACATCAAGGATTTATGTAATCATTGATGATAATGCAACAGCTGTCGCGACAGGCGCCGCATTGACCACTACATCCGACACTGGAGCGAACCAAGCAGGAATAAAAGCCACAGCAACTTGGACATTTACCGATAAGCCAAACGAAGCGACAACAATTACGCTTATTGATTACGAAGGCACTTCACTTGTATTTGAAGTTGATAACGATGGCGACGGTGGCGCCGGTTCTAACATAGAGATGGATCCTGCCTCTAACAACGCAGCCGGCATGTCCGCGATCTTAATCAGCAAAGTTAACGCATCGGCCCTGAAAATAACCGCTACAGCAGGGGACGCAACTGGCGAGGTGCTTCTGACTCAAGACAACGCCGGCACAGCCGGCAATAAAACAATAGCTCTCAGTAACTACGCTAATTGGAACGCCAACACCGCAGCTACTTTCCCAACTGCCTTCACTGCCGGCGCCGAAGTTGCCGCAAATAGTGTCGCAGTCGCCATCAATACAACTGGTACCGCAGCCACTCAAAATGAATTTTTAGTTCAACTTAAAGCAGCAATAGAAAGTGCCGCCGGCCACGCTGGCAAGATTACAGTTTCTGCTGTTCCTACTGAAGCCAACGGCGCTCAAACAATTACTTTAACTCAAGTTGTTGGGGGTACCAGCGGCAACGCTGCAACATTTAGTGATGACATAAGCCAGACTACGATTGTTGGCTTCACCGGTGGTCATGATAAAGAAAACGAAAACTCCCTGTGGTGGAAAGAAAGAGCAGAAGTTACACACCTAGCGCTGTCTCAGAGCAGGCCTTTTGTTAATGATCGAAGAGAAGAGCTTAGGGAAGTTATTATTAGTAAAATTTCTGGAACGGCTCCAACCTTTAAGCACAATCCTGCATATAGTAGTTCACTATATAATGTACGAACGATGCCCGGCCTATATAGTATATCTGGAGATATGCAAAAGCTATATACATCTGGAGACAATTCAAATCAAGACGATAAAAAATATTACTATAGAGAATTGATTGAATTTAGCAAGGCAACCGGTTTGATTATTGAGGATATTGAGGACGAAGTTTATATAACTGATGATATAAGCATGCCAAAATCCTTGCAAAAAATTAGAAAAAGATTTAGAGCCGGCGGAGAGTTCAAGCAGAATGTTGCTCCTTTTACAATAATGAGTTCCTCGACGCCATCTCGTGGCTACAATACAAATCTATATAGTAATTTTAAATCAAATGTTGATATAACAAATAATCACACGGACACTACATTTGGAAACGAAATTTCTATGCAGAGCCCTTTCACAGAGAAGTTTGTGGGAGGTTCATTCCACAGACATGCCGATTTAAATCAATCTGCGTCCGCAAAAACCTTAACTGGTCATGCAGGCGGCCTAGATTCTACGGTGGAAAGGATAGAAGCATATGATATGACTCTTGCTTCTGATAAGATAACTATCGCTCATCGTGACATTAACAAACCAAGATCCTCATACTTTAGAGAAGAGGTCGCAAAAAGACCGGTCAACATCAGAAACATAAAATTAACAACAGGTTCGGGTCCAAACCCAGCAGTGACACAATATGTTTCAGGTACTTTACAATCAACGTTGGGCAACTTTAGTAATATTCATGAAGTAGTTCAGACTTCAGATCGCTCAACAAATAATAGCTCATATGTTAAGGCTGGAGGTTTCGATAGCTCATCGGCTATCTCTTATTTATTATCTGATGGCGCCGACTTCGAAAAGCCAAGCAGAAGACGCACTGGTCATGTTTTTGTCGAAAGATTTTCAGCACCAGGAGGTCCAGAAACGTCTGGAGATAATCTCGGTGGACCCGCCCTAGATTTTGAATCTGCACAATTTTCTCCATATAATGATATGAATACTCGGAACAGCACGGTACGTGCAGCGCTTAAAACTTTACTGCAAGAAAGAGCAGAACAATTTGGAATAAGATCTGGCTCATCAGTAAGAGGGGTAGACTATGATACGCTACCAAGTTATCATGATGTTAATAGGAATGCCCTAAGCAGGAGAAGAAACACTAGTGAGGTTGATCCCGAAAAAGCAACGGCAACTATAACTGTTGCTGATGGCGATGCCGCTAGCGGTATGGCTGAAAAAGAAACTATTGTTATAACATCTACCGATGGTACGGCGAAAACATATTGCGTTATCGATGATAATGCAACCACGGTCGCAACGGGCGCAGTCCTTGCTGCTGACTCTGACATAGGATCAGAAGCTGCTGGCGCCGCCCTCGTTGGCGCCATCGCCGTCGCCATTAACTTAACAGGCAGCGCTTCAACGCAAAATACCTTTTTGGTGCAACTTAAGGCAGCTATTGAAAGTGCAAACGGACATGCTGGCAAGATTACGGTCTCTTCCGTTCCCACTGAAGCCAATGGTGCTCAAGCAATTACTTTAACCCAAGCAGTTGGCGGATCTGACGGAAATGTAACTATAACAGATGATATAAGTCAAACTACTATAGCCGGCTTTACTGGTGGCATTAATCAGTCTATAGTTAATGAGGTAGTTGCTACTTTTGACAATTACTATGTACAGCATGAAATACCAAGAAGTGATCTTCAGTATTCTTGGATAACATCCTCTTATTTGTCGACGCACGTTTTTGGACATGCCCCTGCTGATGGCGAAATTTCAAGCTCTGCCATAACAAGTCTCGGCCGCGCCTTTGGCGTGGTACCAGCAATTACATTCGCAAGCGCTAGTAGTATAAGCACTGCTAGCTTTATAGTTGATTTTGTTGGCCTCAATACTTTGATTCACGAGCCCTTTACTTCCTCGACAGGAAGAAGAGGGTATCCAGCCTCTCAGCCTTTAAATTCTTATAGAAACACTGCGCTTCACTTTCCTCCCACTGGGGGCCTTAGAATCGGATCTCATAGCCCTGTAGCTACAGACGGAAACGAAGTTTTAAATGCATTATTGCTGCACAGAAATGGACCATATAGCTATCCATCATGGAAGCAATTAAGGAACGATGAAAATCCAATTGTAAGGCACTGGAGAAGAAATAGTACTATAGCGATAAATCCGGATGGAGAAGAAACAAATATCACCGTTGTGGCATCAAGCGCCGCAGGGGATGGATATACTATAGTTACTAAAGATAAATATGGCGGCCTGCGTACCTTTATAGAACCAGCTGTTATGTCTAGAAACCTCCCATTAACAATAAATCTGGGAATAAAAAATGGTACCTCTGACGTCGCCACAAGTTTAAAAAGTTCTTTTTCTAATGATTTAGATTACTTTGGAAACGCCTCGCTAAACAACGCGCTAACACTACCAGAAACCCAAGCAACTTCTTATGATTCCATTAAAAGCCTATATCTAGAGGGAGGCTTAGCCAACGCGGCATCTCCCGTTAATACATTTATAGATTTAACTTATGCACAAAATGTTTGGCCAAAACCGGAAAATGCATTCCAGAACAAAACAAGAAAAAGAAATAATTATGAAAACAATTTCTGGCGTAAAGTGCGCACAGACAGAGACTCTTTGGGTGATAGAAAATATGTTTCAAATGGCGCTTTAAGTGGTGCTTATAGTGCTTGGGCGATGGATGCAGATAATGACTTCTCAACAGATATAACGGGAACAACAGCAGGAATATTACAGAACAACACAACACATATGTTCCAGAAAAATGTTAATGGCTCAACCACCGCCGCGTCGGCAACTGAAATAACAGCTTCTATACTTTTCCACAGAAAGCATGGTTTGGCATCCACGGGTTCAGTGAGAAAACTAGCAGGACTTCAAGTGGTGGAGACTGGTTCAACAAATCTTGCAACAGCAACAGAGCCTCTTGGTGATATACAAATTGGTGGTGGAAATGCTGTATGGGAAGTTGACTCCGGAGCTGGATTCTATAGCGATGACGGAACTTTCAATCTTTCCCCCTCTTCACCTTGGTACGACGACTACTCGGAATTCTCTGATGACTTGAGAACAAGCAATAAAGATATGTCAATAATACCAGAATTTAGAATAAGTGAGCACATAAAAAAATACATGAATGTTCATAATGGAAACTTCTTGGCAGATAATGAGTCTTCCTTGTCAATATTCGGAGCTCCGTCTGGCTCTTCTCTTCCGCAGAATAGTTCTGAAACAGATTTTTATAATGTATATACAAATTCAGACTTTATGAAACACTTTGCAACAATAAGAAAAGATCATGAAGGATTTGCCGATGCATCGGAAATAACATTAACGTGTGAAGCGTTAACTAAATTTGTTCCTTATGATGGCTTTTATCCTTCCGAACTTCTTGTCGACTTATACAATACATTCTCAAGTTCATATGGCAACTTTGTTCAATATGACGGCGCCACTTCCAACCTTGCAGCAGGCCTCAATGCAAAAATAAGACCATTTATTGCACCTATGTTCGCGCCAGGAATATGGTGTAACACGATTAAATCAGGTATTGCAGTTGACTATCCCGTATATACTGGCTCCTATGTCGTGCATAGTCCGCTATTAAGCCCATCAGGCAAGACAACTTATAAGTTGTTGTCGACATCATCTCTTCAGTCTTTAGACGGATTCGATCTTAGAGTTCCTTTCGATGCTTTGGTCCAGCCAGAAAAATATTTAACAAACATGACTCTTGTTGATATGGAGGCAAGTTTTAGCTCTTCTGTTAATATAACTGCTTCGTGGACTGGTGAAGGTAGCATGCTTTATAAGATGCGAGCACACAATGCTTTGTCCTCTATGATTGAGTTTTTCTTGCAGGGAGAAGGCAACAAGGGAGACTTGACAACAATTAAGTCTTTGCCAGAAGATCAATTTCAGCCATTTGTCTCTGGCACAACTTATGCCATGAGGGTTAAGTTGAGAAAAAGCTACAATAAACCTAGACAGGAAAATGCGACATTCTCAAGAGGGTTTACTCTGCCGCAAGATACAGCTGGAGATGTTAATGCTGGATTAGAAGAAACAATTACTATTTGTAGTCGCCCATCTTCCTTTGGTCCGCCTGTCGCCGGCCGTAAAAATATTTCATTCGCCTCTGGTACAGCAAAAGCCAGCTACCCACAGACACTCGATAGTCTAACAGGTATCAATCCAGCGTTTACTCCGCCTTATTACGATGGAGAATGTTGGTGTGATATTACATATACACACGCTACCAGTACGCAGCCGACACTTAAAGATATACAGAGAGATGCTAATCTGACTCACTTCAGGTTTGATCCAGTTGTTTGGAATGGTGGCAGTAATTATCAGCCGTACGGCAAGGCCAACATAAATCATTATGCAATGCAGCTTACGTCATCTGTGGATGTTTTGGGCCGAATAAGCGAAAAATCAGTCGAATATGATGCTTTGGGAAATCCAATCACAGTTAAGGATGATGAAACTCAAACTTCTGATGTCTGGGTAATTCAACCTAAGTTTGAGACGCCAATACTAAATATTCAAGGTGCACCTATGACCATACCGACAAATGGTTCGGCATCAGCAACTCGTAGTATTTGGAGTCAGTTTGGTAGAATTCCAACTGGTTCAGAGGGAATTTTCTTGGAAGTAGTGGATATTAACGAAAGCTGGCTAAATAATAGGGCAGACAAATTTGAAAACCAAGACTCAGGATTTGCTGACAGCGATAGTTTTGGAGCCAGAGATTTTTCTAACCTATATACGCTTTATGGCTCAGGAAGCAAAGTAGAGTCTTTGTCTGACATGGTAGGGTTCCAGTCTCCTTCAAAAAATCTTGGCCAATTGGCAGACCTTAGAACAGTTAAAGAGGCTATTGTGGCAATACCATTCTTGGAGATTGATGGAAAGAGGAGCTTCTTTGACGTACCTAAAGAGCAGATCGATGCGGCTGTATCCATGGCCGCTGGAGGAGAAACGACCACAACTGCTGGGGATTCAATTGTAGATATGGTAAATAAGATGCAAAATTATGTTATTCCGCCAAAATTTGACTTTATTAAAAATTCTGACTTTGTTGATCCTTTTGCCATGTATATATTTGAATTCTCCTACACATTTGACAGAGATGACTTGTCATACATTTGGCAGAATATGCAACCAAGAAGTTCTAAATTAGTTGAGAAATCAACTGCTTCTATAAATCATAGACTGCTGGCTCATGAGTTGATGGGCGAAGCTGCAAAAAATACAGGAAAACCATTGCAAGACGAATTAAGGTGGATGGTGTTTAAGGTCAAGCAAAAGTCTGCAACAAATTATTTTGATAAAATTGTGCAATATGCCTCTTCTGATGATAAGTTTGATTTTGATTTTAATGTTGGCACCGCAGCCGCGTCAGCAGCTGGCCTTCCCGACTATAGTTTTAACTGGCCATATGACAATTTTTCCATAGTAGAGTTAGCAAAATTAAACACAGAAGTAAAATTCACATCAGTAGACCCAGCTGAAGATGGAGCAATCCAAACTTCTGCCAACGCACTGAATAGTGGTATTAGCGAGGAAGGTGATTAATGGAATTTTTTAATCCAAAAGAAGATGTATTGCATGTCGAGATGACTCAATATGGGAAATATTTGCTTTCGAAAGGAAAGTTTAGGCCATCGCATTATTTGTTTTTTGACGAGGGAGTTGTTTATGATGCAAATTATGGTGGAATATCTACAGAAAAACAAAAACAAACTCACAAAAGAATAAAAGATGAAACACCAAAGCTAAAAACTCAATATAGTTTTGTTTCAACAGAAAACAGAGTAAACGAATTAATAGAGGAAGAGCAAAACACAATTGAGAATACTTTTGCTCTCGTTAATCCTCTTGGAACGTCTGATAATTCATCAGAATTATATCCAAAATGGAATTTGCAATTTCTTAGCAAAGGAAACACAAAAATAGGCAATTCAGTTGAGCATATGACATCCAGTTATCAGACGCTTAGAATACCCCAAATAGAGATGAATGTAAATTATAGGACCGCGGTTTCCGCAGAGGGAATCCAGTCAGTTATAAATGAAGACTCTAGCTTGTCTTCCAAGGTTTTTCAAGACAAAACATATATAGGGGTCGAGCCCAGAACTATTCTTTTGCAAGTTTTGGAAGAAAACTCTGTTTTTGAAAAAGAAAACTTTGATATAGAAGTTTATATAAAAGAAAGACAAGGCAATAGCAGAGTCAGCGGCTCGGCAGGCTACATAGATCAGTTTATCCCTTTGAATTTTAAGAAGCAAATCTCGCAGGTTGTGGATGGAATTTTGTTAGACGAACAAGAAGAAGAGTGTATCGAACTAGATCCTTCATATGTTGAGTATTATTTTGATATATTTACAGATAACGAAATAGATGAAAACTTTATATGCCAGTCAATATCAGAACTAAAATCTAAAAATATATATGTCGACAGCAACTTGGATTGTCCAGATTTGATAGAACCTGTTGTCGCTAATGTGTACGCACAAGTAGTAGATGATAGCTGCCCAGATCCAGATGATTCTTGTAAATGATGAAACTTATTGAACAACTATTTATAGATAGGAGATCATAGTATGGCAATGTTGGGACCGAGTGATAAAACCGTAGATCTAGGTAATGGCGATGATGATAGTGTCGATTTGCTTGTTGATAGCAAGCAGGATAACCTAGGTAGTGGCACTGATGATACTAGCACTGATTTGCTTGTTGATAGCAAGCAGGATAACCTAGGTAGTGGCACTGATGATACTAGCACTGATGATAGTCCCGATTTGCTTGGCGAGAACAAACAGGATGATCTTGACAACATGTCGGGAGAAATTACTGATGCTGAATTGCTTGGTGAAAACAAACAGGATGTCCTTGATTCCAATTCTAACGACGTCGAATTGCTTGGTGAAAACAAACAGGATGTCCTTGATACCAGTTCTGACGACCCACCTGTTGGCGCTGGTGACGATGTAGTTCAAATTGTAGTGGACGAAGATCCGCCGCCGGAGATCAAAGGCGTAACTGTAACTTTCGAAACTTATCAAAAAACAGATTATGAATGTGGAGAGGTAGCAGAATACTCCGAACAAGAATATGAATTTATGAAAATTGGAATGATCTTGGCTTGGGATCCAGAATTGATTTCCGTGATGGATTCTGGAGACTATGATGCGCCATATACTGATATAAAATTCATGAATAGTTTTGACTATAAAGAGCAAAACTATTCAGAGGGTACCTTTAGCGAACCTCAAACAATGTCTGAATCAATTTTGTCCGAGGGGACATATGTAGTTGGCACCTTTACAGAAAGTTTTGATCTCGATCCATCATTCATGACAACGGCTGTAGTGTATGCTTTTGCATATATTGATATAGGCGCTCTTAATACGGCTTATGGTACTGATTATGATTCGCTTAAGCTTATATTGTTGGGTACATCAGAGGTACTTATGAGCGGCGGGGAGACAGAAACAGATGCGGATGGGTGGGCCGATAATGGATACACATATGGCACCACAGAACAGGCGCCTAGCGATGACGCGCTTCAAGACCAACTTGAAGATGATGCCATGCAAATGGAAGGTTTTGAGATGGATAATCAGGATCTAGATATATCGGGTGGTGACCCAAGTGGTGTTCCGGGCACAATTGGTGGAGGAAGTTACTAATGGCTGTACTGGGAAAACACATTCATAGTTACGCTGTTGATCCGTCTGGGAACGGACAAACAGGCTATATTCATAATCATTACCATGAGATAATTAACGGGGTCGTACAAGAAGCTATAATTCCTGGAACAGATGGTAGCGAACATATTCATAACATATCAGGCCTGCAAATAAGCAGCAGCCAGAAGGTCGTGAATATAAAAATAAAAGACTACCCATCTGCTGAAAGTTTTAAAAAAGTAAATATTAATATTGCACAACTTACCGACATGGATCCAGGCGGAACATTTCTAGAGTTTAATGCCTCCATTGGCAAGGACGGCTATAGTAGATTTGCTTTTGATGTGGATGTCGAGAGGGCACTACGAGATTCTACTTTCGGATCAATGCTGGACAACAAGCTAGACTCAAGCACGAAAAGTGAAATAATGGCACTTTCTAGAATAGAGAATTTAAGAATATTAAGAAACAGAATAGATGTTGTCTCTCCAGAAGAAGAAATAGTTTTTTCTACGCAGACTAGTACATATGGCGTTCTTGCTAGTGCATTGAACGATTATAAGTCTTCTGTAAACTCATCCTCTGTCAGGGTTGGATCTATTTCTGAAATGACTATGAACTATGCGTCATCTATAAGAACATTCACAGGGGTAGATTATTCTTTGCCAGAAGAGGGTACATATGAGTATGCTGTTAAGATTGACATGACGGATGGAATATTGTCTTATTTAAATCAAAAATTAACACAGCTTTCGTCAGCAATTTCTTCTGCACAATCATGGCAAATGTTTTCTTCTTCTTCAGATTATACAGATTCAACAACTGGTAAATTTACAAACCAATATACACAAAAAGTACTTGATGACTATGGAACATCTAAAACCCCAATAGAAAGCTCTATAGCCGTATATGCCGGTATATTAAGCGTATGTTCTCCGAATATAGATGCTACATCGGTTATAAAGGTTTTATATCCCCTTGTTAATACGATTAGTGGCTCCACTAAAGGTATCAATATGATTGTAGAATTATTGCAAGATTTGGATCTAAAAATAAGAAACATACTGGTAGATAAGGTTTCTTCGGGACAATCCAGCACTGAAAAGAGTTCGATTACAACCAAAGATAAATTCTATATGAACAAAATTGAGATTGAGAAGTTTTTCTCAAATAACCAAGTTGTATCAAATAATCCTTCGAAAACAGGCTATGATTATTTAGCAGCACCAGATAGTGACGAATATGGCTTAAAAATAATTTCTACAGAAAATTATGATCTTAGAATAACAAACGAGCTCAATAAGTTCTCAAGCACAGAAATAGTAAGTCCACCTGAAGATATAGTATCACTTATCGAAGCAACAGATAAGCTGTCGGCAATTTCTAACTTAACAACATCTCAATCTTTTATGCTATCTCCAGAAATTATATTTGCTGGAGAATCATCTTTAAATCTCCAAACAGCTGAGCTTTCGCGTTGGGAGCCATCGATATATGGAGAGGTAGTTTCTCAGCTTAGGTTATCGAATCTATTGGACGAGGCAAGCGCAAGTACAAGTTCGTCTGGCCCTGATGACATATTGTCCATTCTTGGGGTAACGATTGAAGAATATAGCGAGAGCCCTACTGAAGGCTATGCTGGTACGACTGCTGTTGATGAATCGGGATATTTTAGCGAAGGAGATAATTTTGTAGGAGATCTTACTAAAGATAGTGAACTAATAGATGCAGCAGAGGCCTCAGAGGTATCTGAAAATTATTCAGATATGTCTAGTATTTTGGCCGCTAGCTTGATAGGGGGCCAAGAAGGTATATTATCAAATAATCCAGACAACTATGATTTAAGTAACCCAAACAATTTATTTTATAACATAACAACCCAAGAAGCTTTAAATCTACCTCTGCAAATAAAGACTTTATTTTATAGAAGCTTGGAAAGTATAAAATCTATTCCTTCCGATACACCACTAGATAGCCAAGATTTTATTGATCTTTTTTTGATGAATTATAATCAGCTTGTGCAAGTAGAGTCTCTTTCTTATAAGGACACAAATACGGGCACCAAACAGGCAGTGTGGTCCCCACTGACTATGACAAAAATGCAACAATCAACAATTAATCCAATAAGGTGTCGAGTCCGTAGGTATTCTAATTCAACAATGATGATTGATTCCAACGAAGAAATTCAGGCTGTAATTTATGACGATCATTTTATTATTAAATCGGAAAGCGTTGCTTCGTCAAAGACAAAAAAAAGAAGGACAAATTCAACAATAACAAAGGCATCCAAGTTCATTGATGCCCAGAACGGACTATTTAGAAATGGAAAGTCTGTAATTATATCTACAAAAAAACCAACAACAGCAGCAAATAGCTCAATTAACATTAAATAAGAGAATTTTAAATGGCAGAAATAGACTCAAATGAACTTCAAGATTCAGTCAATACAGACAATATCAATGGTATTGGTCAAAAGTATTTTTTTCTTGATACTAATAAGTTAAATGAGGATCTTGCAAGGGTTACTTTTGGCAGTGTTTGGAAACACCCTTTTGCAGAACCAAGCGCCTTACAGGCTGGAAATTTCGGCGCCGGCCCAGTTCAGATTGCAAATGCCAATCCAATTGATTACGCGACCATTAATCAAAATTTTTACTCTTCAAACATTTCTTTCGGCGCAGGTGTTGATAATGGGCAAATAATAGGAGATTTAACATTCGGAGCTATTGCTACTACAGATTGTACTTCCGCTCCTTATGTAGCTCACCACCAATCAATTAGATTTGAAGCAAACTTATCAATTTATAATCCAAGCGATAGCTACGATGAATCAAATCAGTGTGGAGAGTGTGGTTTTGGCGAAGATCTTATAACTATATTGGGGGGCACTTCAAAGAGTTGGGCTCTTGGTATGACACCATATGCGGCTATAGATTATTATCAAAAATATCAAATTGGATATGAATATTCTAGCATGATGGATCCTGGCGAGGGCGGCGCTGACGGCACACTAATCGGGGCTTCCACGTTTAGAGATTGCTTCTTTGAGGTTGATACTCCATATAACGAGCAAGATATCGAAATTTTTGAGACATCAGACACTGATGGCGTAACTAACGAAAGCCCTATTGCTGGAAATGTTTCATTTGAATATGGCGATTATATTGAAAGCATCGAGGCGCTTACAGAGACACTCTATGAGACTAATATAGTGAATATGTATTTAGTACTCTTCGCGGGGAATACAGAAAAATTAATTGGCCTAGGTCCAGTTTTAGATTATTTGCTAGGAAACTTAACCTCGTCATCCGCTAATTTTATTAAAAGCGTAGCTACCGGACACTCAACTATATTGGTGCCAGCAGAAAGCGTAAAAACAATAAAGCAGATGGACTCTTATAAGGACTACTTTCCTTTGAGGGCAGAAATTAGTTTTTCCACGGCCCAATCCACAGAAATCGCTAATGCTATCAGAGATACATCTTTGGATGCTAGAATGTTAAGGTGGGTTACCGAAAATTATATTGGATCTTCTACTGTGCAAAACCTTGCAACTTCTTTTGAAAAATCAATATCGGAAAATGGAACAGTATTAGTAACCGAAGATTTTTCTATAAACGAAATAAGATCTTATGATTTTTTTGACTGGATTAGGACAGATTCAACATTTTTATATGGCGACATGCTTTCTTCGGCCTTCGCAGGTCCAGAAAACTATTCAGTTTCTTTGGCTTCATCTGTTATACCATCTCAATCATCGATTACCGCAGCGCACTTGGCCTTTCAGGGGCAATTAAAAAATTTATTAAAAGAAAAAAATAGGACTTATCAAGATATTGTATTGGGAGTTAAGCCACATCAAGAAACTATTTTGTATAAAGTTTCTAAATTTGCCAAGGATGATTTTGGTACTGGGAATGATGATCAGGTTGAAATTACAAAGATGATTATGGCAGGCGATGCAGTACCAATTCAAAACATTTGGTTTGCCAATTCAGATACAGAGGATATGATAAGTTATATTGATACACAAGCAAAGTATGACAAGGCATACATATATTTTGTTACTGCTTTTGTTATGACCATTGGAAGTAAGTACTTCTATAGCAGCTTAAACCTTGCTGGTTATGATCAGTATTCTCCAAATTCAGGCTTAGGGTATACCGGACTGGACTCAATGTCCGACGATGTAAATACGTTTCTTTTGGGCGCTACCGAATCAAAGTCAGGTGCAATTCCACCCGGCTGGTCGACAAATATTCTTTCAACGGATCCATATCAGAGCAACCCAGCTAACGCTGCTGGCGTTTTGGATTATGGGTGGGACACTAATAATAGGTTTTATTTAACCGATTCAGGACTTAGTAAGTGTGATGCCGAACTCGCGGTAACCACAATGCCTACTGCTATGATTTATGAAGTTCCGTTCTTCTTATATGAGGGAAGAATAATGGACAAGCCGCCCCGCGCCCCAGATGTTAGGATTATACCGATTAAGGGAGTTTCTGATCAGATCACCTTCTTCTTTAATGACACCGCCGGCGTCAATGAATTCGAAGAACCTTTCATAATCAACCCAGAAGAGAGAGAAATATTTGAAGGAATAAAGAAGGCACAGGGTCGCTACGATGGCCTTATATCTTTCGGCACAGATGACCCAGCGCAGTTCTATGAAGTTTACAGATTAGAAAGTATGCCGAGTAAATATGAAGATTTTTCTGGCAATTTAATTAAGTTAGTATCGACTGACTACGACCCCGCTACCCCTCAAAAGGCGGACTCTGCTGTGTATACTGATAATATTGTCGCAAACACAAAATATTATTATACTTTCAGATCTGTTGATATTCATGGCCACTTTTCAAACCCATCTTCTGTTTTTGAAATAGAAATTGTCAGCGAAGATGGCGTATCGATACCCAGCATACGACCAATAGAAATTGGAAAAGAAAGCCATAAAGATAATTTTAAAAATTTTAAAAAGATGATCCATGTGGTGCCAAGAATAACACAGGCAGTAGTTAACGAATCTATGTCTGGTATCACGGATGACGATACTACGGCCATTGGAGTTAATAAAACAAACGGGCCAGTCCTTGGGCTAGAAAAAGAATCAATATGGGGACAAACATTTAAAATAAGATTAGTTTCTAGAAAAACTCGTAGAAAAATAGATATTAATGTGACCTTCGGCACAGAACATACAATAGGAGTAGAGGTTGCACCGGTCGTGATTACGGCCACCGCGCAGACTGCAACTGTAGTTGTCGCCAACCCAGTGTTGCCCTCAACGCTTATAGTTTAAAAGTATCAGTATAAAAATTATGGAAAGATAAACAAAACCAAGTACTATTTATATAGTGAAATATCTAATTAGATTAGGAGCAGAATAGCATGGCATTTTTAGATAACAGTGGAGATATTATTCTCGACGCAGTTTTGACCGACACGGGTCGAATGAGATTGGCGAAAGGAGATGGAAGTTTTAATATAACAAAATTTGCTTTAAGCGACGACGAGATTGATTATGCTAACTTTGTAGCAAATACCGGAAGTGCATATGCAGATCTTCAAATTTTACAAACACCAGTATTAGAGGCATTTACAAATAACGGCTCTTCGATGAAATCAAAATTGATTAGCATCTCGGACAACAATTTGCTTTTCTTGCCTATCATTAAATTAAATGAAATATTTAGTGGCGATGTCGATAGACATGGCAACGATCAATATACTGTAGCAGTTAATACTACTACAGAAGACAAGTTTAGTACCACGCATAAAGTTATGTCTGGTGAAAATCCTGCTGACAATCCACGATATATCAGAATTGATCAGGGCCTAGATACCACTTCTTTTTCTCCTTCTAGGACATTAGCCAGCGCATTGAATGAGACGCAGTACATTATTGAAATAGATAATCGACTAGGAACTATAATTGGCAAAAGCACATCAACGTCCGCTCCCTTGAGCTACATTGATGATGATAATATTGCTAGTTATTTTGTTTCAACTTCAAACGCAGAGTTTGTGTATGACAACCCAATTACAAATGTTGATTCCACTACACAGGCAATTGCAGGGCCTAGGGGAACAGTTTTAGAATTTAAATTAGGTTCTTCTCTAGATCTTGCAGATGGCGCATATTTTGATGACCTAGGAGCTACCGTTAGCATGACAGACGATGGCGGCACATCAACTTATAAGTACATTGATACCTTTGTTAGGATTCAAGGCGCTACAACCGGATATCGACTGGACATACCAGTTCGATTTGTTAGATTTCATACTGAATAAACAAGGATAGTTAATTATGGCAACAACTTTTAAGAACTTCGCTTCTAATGATAAAATAAATACAAGAACTTTACTTCACGAGGCGATTCCTATTACTGGTACAATCCCTTCTGGAACATATGGTGATAATAATGTTAAAAACTACTCTCACGGAATGTTCCAGAGCGTTTATGATTATCCTTTTTTAAGTTCGTCAGCAAATCACATATTTGATATTACTGTGGGATATTCTGCCCATTCTCTATGTTCATCTAGTGCTGCTATCCAAAACTCTAAAAAAATTAACTTATATAACCAAATGGCACAGATGCTTGTTGGCTTTGATCATACAGGCTCTGTTAGAGAGTTTGATAGAGATGGAGATTTAGCTTCTGGTACAAAACATAGAGAGGTTATTTTCTTGAACATCGCCCGTCTTTTAGGAAAAGACGAGCTTAAGAAAGAATCATTTAAGATCACGGCTGCAACAGGTGGCGCACCAGAGACTAGAACTTTCATTACGACCCATCAAGTGACGATCTCCGACTATAGTTCTTCTACGGATTACCGAGTTAATTCCCCCGCTGGAGAATATGGAATTCTATACACAGGTTCGGGCGCAGAAATTGTTGCTGGTTCCGGTGTCGGACTGATTTATTACCAAGCAGGTGTTGCAGTTTTAACTGGTAGTATTTTCCCTCACGATTGGGGCGCACCAGATGCCACTTATCAAACAGGAAGTGATACCAGCGTGAATGGGTTTGAGATGGTCCTAACTGGGGCTGCTATATCAGCTTCTTGTGATGGCTTTAGAAATGTTTTGAATACCATGGAGTTTGATAACACTACGGAATTAAATTCAACCATTTACTTCTGTAGAGCAAATCATAGTGATTTTAACTATAGTGCAAATCCGACCTACTTGACTGGAAGTAAGATTAGAGTCAAGAACAATATGAGAAAAAATCAACCAATCTCTTATGTTACATCAATTGGATTATATTCCGCAGACAATGAGTTGTTGGCGGTTGCAAAGTTGTCGGAGCCTTTAAAGAAGACTCCATCAAATGAGTTAACATTAAGAGTAAGACTAGACTACTAAGGCGAGAAAATGTCGAACTACTACCATAAGTTTGGTGAAAAAGACATTTTTTATAACCAAATAAAAGCTCACCCACAAAATGAGTTTTTTATCTTTGATTGTAAAGTTTATCATAACAAAAAGATGGCAGAGTCTGGCGCTTTTACTGGCAGCGTACTGGCAGTTTCTAGCGGCTTTACTAGCTTATTTGAGATGAATGTCGATAGGCATCCAGGCAAAACAGGAATGATCTATCCATATATTGTTAAAACATCGGATAAGGTTTCATTCAAAAATATATCAGATCAATCATGGCAACTTGATTATAATTACGGCGCCAATATCACGGGATCATATCCCATGTCTGCGTCTTTGTCGAGAGAATTTTTCGCATCAGGCTTGACAGGTTCATCAAATTATACTGGCTCTGCTTTAAAAAATACATTTAATTATTATAAAATTATGAGCCCTCATTTCGCTTATACTGGCTCAATCACTCTAGGTTCTGACGGCAAAAGGCATGTAATGTCAAAAGGGTCACAAAGGTCTTGTTTGGTTGCTATACCTTCAATATTTTATGGCTCCTCTATTCAGAAGGGTACTATAGATTTAAAATTCTATATAACAGGAACTTTAGTTGGTCAACTTAAAGATGAGCGAAAAAATGGAGAATTAATACAGATAGGCCCAGAAGGAAGTACTGGTTCTGGTTCCGTCGCCGGCGTAGCTCTATATAATGAAGGGTTCTTATATTTATCTGGTGCTTGGGGTTTAAATTCCAACAATATAGCTTTTGACGAAGCCCCAATATTGGATAAACCAAAATGGATATATTTTGGGGCAGGGATTAGCCCTATAAACTCTGCTGATCCTCCTTGCCATGGCAGTGCTAGTTTTGCCAACTTATCTTCTGCAAGTTTTGAACTCAACTTCTCCGGAACAAGCTTTGTACCAAACATCACCATGATGGCGCATGCAAAAAGAGGAGAATTAAATCATTCGAATAACTTTACCTATATAAAATTTAATCAAACATCTTCTTTATTACCAAAGTCTGGATCATATCAGTGGATCGAAAATAACCTCCAAATTAAAAATGTGGTCAGTTCGGCATATGAAGACCCGACAGGAAGCTTTGAGAAGACAACTTATATAACCAAGATTGGTATATATGATGATAATAAAAACCTTATCGGTATCGCCTCTACTTCAAAACCAATTAAAAAAACATTAAATAGGGGCTTGACATTCAAGCTAAAACTTGATATATAGTATAGTATGATCCTCGGCTTAGACATTTCTACAAGCATAACTGGCGTAACAGTTTTAAACGATGAAGGTGAGATCCTTCACTGCGAAGCAATAGATACAAGAAATAAAAATCATTTCCCAACTCTATTTGAAAAAGCAAGCAAAGTAAGAGATTACCTTGGTGACATCGAATACAAGTATGACATCGAACACATCTACATTGAGAAAAGCTTACAGACATTCCGCTCTGGCTTCTCATCAGCAAAGACACTATCAACGCTCGCATCCTTCAACGGAATAGTAAGCTGGCTCTGCTATGAAATCTGGAGCACTCATCCAGAATACCTTTCAGCAACTTCCGCAAGAAAGTCCTGTGGCATCAAAGTTCCCAAAGGAATGAAAGCCAAGAAAGTCGTCATTGAGCATCTCGTCGCAAACGAAGCGGACTTCTCAATAGAATACACAAAGCACGGCAATCCAAAGCCACACGAGTTCGACAGAGCAGATTCTCTTGTCATAGCCAAAGCCGGATACAACTCTCTCTTGACATAACCCTTCTGCCGTGTTATAATACATAACAGGGGGTAGAATGAAGAGTGAAAAACTAAAGATAGTTCGTAATGCTCTTGGGCGCAGCTACAAGTCAGGCAGCGAGCACTTATTCTCTTGTCCGTTCTGTCGACACAATAAGCTCAAGTTAAGCGTCAATATAGACAAAAACTACTGGAAATGCTGGATTTGTGACAAAAGCGGCCGCAATATAGGCTTCCTTGTGCGCAGATTTGGCTCTCAAAACGACAAAATTGCG
>Ga0209337_1000131_pt1 | contig 60814 bp, 58 predicted proteins | sample LinPmetageLP53_FD_184044 | JGI IMG/M metagenome (GOLD analysis project Ga0209337, IMG submission 184044) | Marine viral communities from the Pacific Ocean - LP-53 (SPAdes) (version 2) | ecosystem: Environmental > Aquatic > Marine > Oceanic | place: Pacific Ocean | collected 2010-02-08
AAACTAATTCTTACGTGTGATTGAGCAGCTAGATTATAAATCTCATCCGGTACACATTTTTGTATAACACTTATTACCGAGGATAAGTCAGTTAAATCTCCATAAACTAAATTTAATTCTTTAAAAACTTTATCTGGTATTCTAGCAGTTTGATTTTCCGCCACAGAGTTTCGTTTTAGTATGCCCCAAACCTCATAACCTTTATTTAATAAAAATTCTGCTAGATAAGAACCATCCTGTCCGTTAATGCCCGTTATTAAAGCTACTTTACTCATTATGTAGTTTCAGTGTTTTAAAATTATCCAAATTAGACTTATATAAATCTTTAATTATTCCATGTTGTGAAAAAGGTAACCAACTAGGGTTTTTTTCAGGTGTAAACCACCTAGTAAAATGAAAAATTCTAGTGGTCTGGTCACACTTCTTCCAAAAACTAACCACTTTTTGTGGAAACTGAACCCAATCGTTAAAATAAATATTTAATATTGGTTGGTCACCGCCACCTTCGATACCAGTATGGTAATTAATTTTTAAGTATTTTTCTCTAAGTTGGTGAAGGTCATTGAAGGTATTAGAGGTAATCAAAGAAGTCTCAAATAACATACATCCAGAGTTAAAACCAAATTTATCTACATCGTATGTAGAAGACATCTCATCAAATACTGATACGTCTCTATCCCTTTCAAAAAAGTCAGATACTTTATTAGCTTCACCATCACACAATATTTTTCCATCTAAAGACATTAAAAAATTAATATCTTCGGAAAACATAATATCACAATCAACATACAAAACCTTTACCCAATCCTTAAAATAGTCAGTGAATAAATGGTATTTTATGTGGTAAGAGTGTTCACTAGAATCAACATTTTTAACATAAACCCCCAAATCTGTAAACTCCTTAATTATATTTTCTTCTAAATCATTCGCAATTAAACAGATATCATACATCCATTTACCTTGTCTTATCGCACTACTAATAAGTGCTTTTGCTTCACTAACATAATTAGTGTCACATGCTAAGGTTAAAACATAATCCTTTTTTTTCTTCATAATTTTATATTCTTTTTAAAATATTATCACAAATACCTTCTAAACTAAAGTATTTTGGGTATAATTCTGTTACTCTGTTACTCATACTTTTAATTTTATCTTCACTAAACCCGGATAAAATCGTGTCTAAACTAGAAACTTCATCGGGACCAATAACCACACAAAACTCACTCCAATCTAACTCATCATCCCAAGGGAGGCAATGTCTGTCAGATATGTAAATTGGTATCGTACCAAATTGCATAGCTTCATATAACCTAAAAGAAGTAGCACCAAAACCACGAGGACATAAAGCAAAAATACTTCTACTCATTACATCCATAAATTGGTGTTCTTCATTTTCCGGTACCTCAGCCCTCCAAAAACCCCTACCACCTATAACATATTTGTTGGGTTGGGTTGTTAGTGGTTGTAAAAGTACTTGTCTTTTATGGGATAGATAACCAATGAATGAAGCAAAAATATCCCTATTTTTAGGTTGTGGATTTTTAATAGGAGAACAACATAGAGGTAACCATTTATCTCCCTTATTACCACCAGCAGAGTAGTGTAGTAGGTCTAAATTATAATTTTCTTGTATTGCGTTGTCGTGTTGGGTTACTGTAAAATACTTAAGGTCTTTATCTAAAGAATCTAAATATTTTTGTATTGTACCATCCTTATGTTTATTACCGATATATAAATCGGTCCACCATATGGGTAAAAAATACCTTTCCCCCTTAGTAAATTTTTCTAAATTTTTAATAAAAAAGTTAAAAAAGTATTCTTCTATGTACGCACCTTCATGGTACGGTGGGTAGGTTGGGTAATTATGAAGATATCTTAAATTTTTAGTCTCCTCTATAATTTTTTTTTGAATTTCTATATTCATATTTTATTGTTTGTTTTTGTGTCGTTAATTACCACTTTCCATTATTTATCCCAGTCAACCTAGTTTTGTCCAATTCTAAATTATTATCGACAACATCAACCAAATATTCTTTCATAGCTTTATGGTAATCTACATGACTTTTATAAAAAGAGTCGTTACTACTAGCGTGTATATATTCTAAATCTTTTAGAACATTAATATAGTTACCTTTTTTCATCCATAAGTAAGCAAATACCGCAACCTCTATGTAATTAACATAGCCTACCCAGTCTTTTGAGATTTCTAGATATTTTTTACGAGGTACCAAATAATTTCCACCATTAAATAGATGACCTTCTCTAGGGATAGATTTTATATCTTCTTTACCCCATATACGAGGTGTAAATTCCCACCTATTACCATTAACTATACTACAACATGGATTATATATTGTATTTTCTTTTAATTCGGTATTTTTTAAAAGTTCTATATATCTTCTAGGTAAAAAATTATCTGAATCTAGTAAGATACACCAGTCGTTTGTGGCTTTTTCTAAAGCTAAATGTTTATTGTGGAAAGCACCCACGTTTTTTTCGTTTCTATATAACTTAACATTTGGGTATTGTTTACACCACTCAGTTAATACATCATGTACATTTTTACCATCGTATAATTCAGTAGACGCATCATCATTTACAATAATTTCATCTACCATGTCGTGAACTTCTTGTATCGCACTTGCAATACTTTTAAATCTATTATAATTGGTCAGTACTAAAGAAAACTTCATTTATTTTTATTTTAAGTTTAGTTATTTTCTTTAATAAAGTAAATTTATAAGGGTAATGTTGTTATTATTTTTTGTGTGGTCCTAAATGAGCCAAGCACCGAACAATTTTCTTCAAACCACCTAACACAGGACCTAGACATCTCCTCCCACTTATACTGGTCTATCCCATCAAGAGAAGACTTTAATTTTTCTGGTGAATCCACAAATATATAGTGAATACCTTCTACTAAAGGGTTAAAGTAGTTTAAATCTACACCAGGAGTTATGATAGGTACAACACCTAAGGCCATAAGCTCAATCTCACGATTACATTTAGGGCCGTAACCTGGTAAACACAAACCAAATTTAGACTTTCTTAACAAATCTAAATATTCTTGTTGAGTGTACTTGTAGGGTGTTATTGGGTACCCTTGAGAAATAGGCATTTCAAATAAATCTATACTTGTAGACCAGTCTACGGAGGTTCTTTTTTTTAGTTGTACGGGATTTTCCACCTTACCAACAAAAATACTACCAATCGTACGTTTGGGATATGATAAATATTCTTTTTTTCTAAACTCCTCTAACACCCTAGGTCTACGAGCCCAAAAAATCCATGGAGAAGCGGTAGAAAAATTAGGTACGGTATTACCAAATAAACCAAAATTAAAAGTTTCTGGTAAAAAATCTAATATGGGTCGGTCATACAATAAAATATTACCAGGACCATCAACCCAAACATTTCTAATATTTGGTGTTGGGATTACCTCACATAGATTATTTTCACCCCACATATCTAATAACTCTCTAAAAGTATCACCACCGTGACCGTCATGTATGGGTTTTAATATTTTCATAACTTTAATTTTTCCCTAACCAGTTCCAACAAGTTAATCTTATTTTCTAAACCTACTGTCCAGTTAGAATGGTGAACTAACACACCCTTAGGTATTGTAAAGTCTTGACCATTCCATTGTCTAGCGTTAGTAGAGGCTGCGACAGTAAAATATTGATTTGTGGGTAATTTTTTTTCTTTTATATTTAAATTAAACTTATGTTGGTTATTTAATAGGTGATTCATAGCGGTTTGGTCGTGGTCAAATTTGGGGGTGGTCTCCAAAACCAACTCCATAAATTTCTTAACTTGTTTATTTCTTTTAGCTATAAAAAAACCAGCACATCTACAAACTATGTCGTCCTGAAACGCTATATCGTGGTCACCTAACTCACTAAGTAAAGACTCTTTAAAGTCACCAAAAAATTGAATATCACAATCTGCAAATACAAAAGGTTCGTCACTAGAATCAAAGTTTTCTAAAATAAATTTAATTTTTTCTAACATTGTTTCGTTAAATCCTGTAGAATCATAATCACCAGTTTTAGATAATTGAGTAATTTCTTTTGATTTTAAAATGAATGAGTTTTTAAGATGTTTATCGTATGATTCTAAAAAATAATTTTCATACATTGATTTGTGTGAGTCTGAGTAAAAAGTTAGTAAATCCATAGTCTATAATTTAAAAAGTGACTTTATATAATGACGGAGTCTATTCTGTGGACTCCAATCCAAACGTTCTATAGTGTCGTTATTTTCTCTTAAAGTCTCTCTGTAATTACCTTCTTGGTTTGGTAAGTACTCACACTCAACCCCTGTATATTCCTTAAACATTTCGTAAACTTCATTTAATGAATAATTAATACCAGTACCTAACTCCCAAGCATCCTCATGAAAACCATTATAATTATTTATTTTTATTAACCCATCCGCTATGTCGTCCACGTGAGTAAAATCCCGTCTTTGTTCACCATCACCAACAATAGTAATAGGTTCACTATCTCTAATTTGTCTTCTCCATATCCCTATAACAGCCGCCCACTTACCATCTACAATTTCGTTAGGACCATAAACATTATAAAACCTAGCTATATCTACATTTAAACCATATGTTCTTCTGTACATTTTACAAACTTCTTCACCTAAATGTTTATACATAGCGTATGGTGATTGGTATGGGTCGTGCCATTTTGATGACGACCCAGCATATATTACTTTTATTTTATTTAGTCTTGCCCACTCACAAACAGATTCTGTACCTTTTAGATTAACCCTAAAAGTTTCTGTAGGGTCATCAAAAGAAGGTTGTATTCTACTAAGACCAGCCAGATGAAAACAAACATCAAAATCACCACCGACTTTAGATATGTCTACCACATCCATTTTATGGTAAGTACACCCCATAACCTCATTTAACTTTGTGCCGGTAGAATAATCATCTAAACAACTAACTTGATGACCATAAGAAATTAATTTTTTAATTAGGTTAACACCAACAAAACCCACACCTCCTGTTACTAATATTTTCATTTTATTATAATTTATAATTTATTAAGGATAAACATAAAAATAAGGTGGTGGAACCACCTCTTTATTCTCATCATGTTCTTTAGTACCAACAAAAGTTTCAGTATAATTTCTTTTTTTGGTTTCATGGACATGTATAGATTGTATTAAATCACAATCATTAGTTAAATCATAACCAGAGTTTTTAAATTCCCACGCTATCCTATTATCACACCCTAACTTACCCAGATAAAAATCAGTATTATCTAAGTTACCCATCTTACCCAACCAAATCCAACTATCTTGACAGTCTCCACGTCTTGTTTGTATAAAGGGTTTCCCACCGTTATATTCCCATCTCAATAATGTAACAACCTTATTTGTTAATTTTAAATTGTTTAAATTACTTAAAGTTTCGTTAAAAAATATATCAGTATTCGTCAATATATTAACATCGTTTTCTTCTGTTACATTATTTATTGACTCGAAAAAATCTTTAAATTTAGGTCTAGAAAACTTTATTTCTTTTATTTTAGAATTCTCTAACGGTAAAGAGTCCGTTTCATTAAGAATTAAAATCTCTTCTATTAAAGGGTTGTTAACATTTTGTTCAATACAGAACTCCAGTTCTTTCTGCCTTTTTGGGTCGGAGTCTATATAGTAAGAAGTAATTAATCTAATCATATTTATGTGAAAATATTAAAACCAGAATTATTATTTTTAAGGGGTTGGTATGTTGGTGTCTCTTTAAGTAAATTATTTTTAACTAGTATTTTTTTGTGTAGCTCCTCCATATTTTGATTTGCTATGGTAGATACCGTACCTTCTTTTTCATGATGAAAGTAAACAAATAATGGCTTAGGTATTCTTTTACCGACATAACCTTTTTGCATCATCCTTAACCAAAAGTCATAATCCTCCCAACCCTTTAAAGATTCATCAAAACCACCGATAGAATCAAAAGATTCTCTACTAAACATAGAGCAATTTACAATAAAAGGACCTTGTACAAGTCTTTCTTTAGACCATTCAGGTCTTTTTTCCATACCTTTCATTTCACCCTCATGAATAGTATCACAATAAACAGGACTAATGTTTTTATCTCTAAGTATGGTCTTTACACATTCCTCCACATAAGTAGGTAACATTATATCGTCAGAATCCAGAGGTAATATGTAATCACCAGTAGAAATCTTTATACCTTCATTTCTTGCGTTAGAAGGACCACCATTTTTTTGTCTAATTACTTTGGTATTAGGTATGTCTAGATTATCCAGTTTCAATTTCGTAAATGGGTCAGTAGAACCATCATCGATAACAATAATTTCTAAATTTTGGTATGTTTGGTCAAACACAGATGTTAGTGCTGTGTCTAAAGTTTTACCGTAGTTATAAACCGGTATAATTATTGAAATTAAGGGTTTGTTCTTTTTAAATTTTAATTCTTTAAATTTTATACTTTCTAAAAGTGGTAAAGAATCAGTATATCTTTCACTAAAATTAATTCTATTTTGTTCCCACTCCTCATTAGTTTGACCAATAGATAAGTGAGTAATATCAATATTAGATATTACACCAATTTTAACACCCTCTAAGTAATTTTGTACACAAAAAGCTAGGTCATAAAAGTGAAATCCTAGAACTGTTTCATCGAAAGACTTCTTAATTTTATTTTTATCTATAGCAAAAAATAAACCATCCACTAAAACAGCTGGTAATATATCAGACCCAAACTTTCTATTGTATGTTGATAACCATCGTTTACCTTCATTTTCGTGATATACCTGACCCATCATTTCTGGTGGAAGTTCCCACCATTTAGCCGAACTAGGTAAATACCTACAACCAGCAACACCAATTATACCAAAGTCACTTCTACTAAAATGATTTAAAAGTTTTCTTCCCCAGTTCTTGGTATCAAACTTAATATCGTCATGACAAAATAAAACAATATCGTTAGTTGCGTCTTTAAGACCTTTATTATAAACTTCAGTTAAAGAGTATTCACCATTATTTTCGTAAGGTAATATTTGTATTTTATATACACCAGAAGTTTTTTCTATTGTAGATATAAAATCTTTATTTATTTTTTTGGTACTAATTACTACTGATAATGACATTATTTTTTATTTTGATTAATTATTGCTCTACCTTCCATATGTTCCCAGTCACGATTATTTCTAACACTATTATTCTTTTTGTCGGTCGCTTGGAGCATTATAGGTGTTACGTCAGAATCCAAGCCCATAGCCACCTTTATTAAAGCTTTAACATCTTTAGGGAAACAATGACCACCATACCCAAAGTCCCCATCAGGTCCCGGTACATCCCAATGTGAATACCCTAACCTTTCATCATGTTTTGCGTACTCAATTACCTTATCATAATCAATATTTAAATGTTTACATATTTCGTACATTTCATTCGCAAATGATACTTTAGTCGCAAGAAATGAATTCGTAACATATTTTACCATTTCCGCATAACTAGAGTCGGTTTTTATTATTTTAACTTTTGGAAAAGCTTTAGAAAAAATTGGTTTTACTAAAGCTGTTATATTATTATCCCCACCTAAAATAGTCCTACTTTGGTTTTTGTAATCTTCTATTGCGTTAGCTTCAGTTAAAAACTCTGGGTTAAAAACAAATTTAATTTGTGGGTAGTTTTTTTGAAGTTTTTTTGTGGTACCAGGTGGTACGGTTGACTTTATCACAACAATACGTTGTTCGTTACCATAATAATCCTTTTCAATACAAATAGGTGATATCTGAGATAATACTGATTCTATAATCCCTATATGACACGTACCGTCACGTTCCATAGGTGTTGGTAGACATAGAAATATTATTTTACATCTTTCTACCACCTCATCTAAACTATTACTACATTTACCGTTTTTATCGTGAGTTAGTACGGTAAAAAAATTTTGTAGACCTTCTTTTACTGCTGTACCCACAAAACCCTGACCTATAATACCTATTTTTTCTATTTTCATCTTTAATTATTTTACACCGGTAGAACCAAATCCACCATCTCCTCTTAAGGTGTTATCTAAGTTATTTAACTTAGTTAGTTTTGCCCATCTACCAGAAATTACTGGTGATACAACTGCTTGAGCTACTCTGTCACCATTTTTTACGACAAAATCTTCGTTACTTAAATTAATTAGTATAATTTTTATTTCCCCACTATAACCCCTATCTACAGTACCTGGGGTGTTTAAAACACTGATACCGTTTTTTGCTGCTAAACCGCTTCTAGGTCTAACTTGGATTTCATAACTTTCTGGGAGTTCGAAATGAATACCTGTAGGGACCAAACTTCGTTCTAGAGATTTTAAAACTAAATCATTTTCTAAATTAGCTCTAAGGTCAAACCCACTATCATCTAGGTACTTATAAGTTGGGTCTGGATTAGAGGACTTATTTAGGAAGTTAATCTTAACCTTAAGTCTCTCCTTAGCAGACTCAATAGCACTTTCTTGTAACCCATCTAAAACACCACCATCGATACCTAATTGTTTAAGTACGAGTTCATCACTTAATGATTTCCCCTCATCCAATCCAGTAATCTTATCCCAAGTAGAACTATTCTTCTTATCCATAATACTTAGGGGTTAATTCTGGGTGTAAAAAATCCTCGAAAGGAGCCTTAGCGATAGACACAACTTCCGAATCCCTAGTGTCTTCCGATAGGTATGTGGCTAATCTTTTATTGACCTCGAAAAGAGATTCAGCTTCTACAACATATTTAAATTTTTTAACTTTGGCTTGTCCTTCGTTATCTATAACTCCAGTTTCGAATGCCACGATTGCTTGATAATACATATTTTTATCCTTTGAATTTTTCTGATTTATGTGTTCCATCACACATTGGTTGGGTCTTACTTTTCCCACATCTACACAATGCATAATTTTCACTTACTACTACTTTTTCACCACCTTTTGTTACTGTGGTTTCTCCTTTGACCAAGATAGGCCCATTTTCCATAATGTTAATTTCTACTGCCATTTTTTTAATTTTATTTATTTATTCTTTTTATCAAAATTCTCCATGTCCTTCATGAATTTTTTTTGTCGTTCTACTCTTTGTCCTTCAGCTATAGCATATCTACCTAATAGTGTTGTTATTCCGATAACTGTTAATAATATTAATACCCACATTTACATATATTCGTTAACTGCTTCGTAAATTAACTCTTGTTCTTCTTCATTAAAGTTATCTTCACCTTCTACAAATGTAACATCACCCCCGTGTTCATCACTATACTCCTCAACTATAAACTTATGTTCACCATAAGAACCGTAAGCCTCAAATTTAAAAGCAAACCAAGTTTCATAATTATTCTCTATATATACTTTATCAGTGCCAGCCTCTTCTACAGAGTCTACGTAAGTCATATCATCCAACTGCTCAAAAATATTATCTTTATCTTCATCAGTGAAATTTTTTTCACCTTCCATGTAAACAAGTTCTCTATCATCATTCATGTCTTGCATACTTGCTTTAAAATCTTTTCCCTTATATTTCCCAATATAAGTGTGTTTGCCCTCTTCGTGGGTCTTTATTTTGTCATTAATTACTACTTCTGCCATTTTTTAATTTTTTATGATTTTTTTATTAATTCTCTATACCACTCCGCTCTTTCTTTGGTGATATACTCTAGTGTGTAATATGGAAAGACCGTCTCATATAACTTTTCCCCCAAATCAGTAACTAGATTAGGGTTATCAATTAGTCTTTTCATATGCTGATACCATAATTTATGGTTTTTAGCTTTTGGTACCATTAAAGCGTTTCCTTTAGGGTTAATACCACCCCCTTTTTCTAAAGCATTTATACAGTCTATACTATATGGGCCATAATCTTGAACGATTAAAGCCTTTTTATGTATACCAGCCTCAATTACCTTTAGTTGTGACTTAACCCTATTAAAAATATGTTCTTTTAATGGAGCAATACTAATATCAAAATTATTGTAGTTAGAAGCGTAAGTGGTTATAGGTTTAGTCCAAACCCTACGATAATTAGAATCTTCTGTACCAGAAATTTGTTTTTTCTTAAAACTTAACAATTCTGATTTATATGAGTCATCACCAATAATCCTATAATTGTCGGTAAAAAGTTGTTCGTATTTGTACCACACAGACTCTTTAGGTGTTATAGGTCTTTGTCTTTGTTTACCAGTACTTTGGTCAATTTCTGTCATAGTACCACGTAAATCGTAACCACATAAAATAGTTTGGAATTTATCTTTCCTATCATTATATAATCTCCCAAATACACCATTAAGAATTTGTAAATCAGCAATGTGTGAAGAGCCACCCAACCAACCTATTCTAACCTTATTAGATTTAGTGGGGTTTGGTACGTATTGTTTTTCTTTATGGTCTACTCCGTTAGGGTAAACAAACACATTTTTATTTAGTTTAGTAATTTCTTGAGCAAACTCCTTTGTTGTGGTTGTTACACAATGAGCAAATCTGATATTATCTTTTATTTTTTCATCTATTTTTTGTTGTTTAACAATTTGGTGTGCTGGATGGTCAGATGTTGGTAACCAATAGTCGTCTAAATCCATAATGTGAGGTATTCCCCACTTAGTTAGTCTTTGAGCTAGAGCTTTCGATGCCTCATAGTCAGGACCAATTGCACGATGATAGTGAATTAAGTCATAACCCTTCCAGAACGCATCATCATAATATGGTGGTTCATAAACGATATCAACCCAAAATTCATCTGGGTACATTTCTTGTAGATAAGTGTGGGGGTCAACTGACCTAAATTTTGAAACCCCTGTTCGGTCAGAAGGGATTACACATATTTTATATTTAGTATTTGTCATGACAAAATAATAAAACAAAAATATAAATATGTCAAAGGGTTGTTGGGATAAAAATTACTTTACAGATTTACTAGAAGTAATTTTACCATAAAAAATCCTATCACCGACACGAAATTGAAAATTTTCATCAGATTCTTTTTTTAAACCAATAGTTTCGTCTAATAATTCTTTAACCGATTCTTTAATAATAGATTTAAGGTTGGATGAAGTAATTTTTTTGGTTTTAGGTTGTGACATCTGTGTAGATGTTGAAGGTTGAGCTTGTTGTTGTGTATTAGGGCTTGATGTTGGTATGTTTTGTTTGTCCATCTGTTCTTTTACACCAGCAACAAAATCATTATTTAAGGTGAGACCACCTTGGAAAGGTATTTCCGGTATTGGGTTATCTATCATGGCCTGTTTAATGGCGTCTGGTAGTCTAGAACTCCTGATTCTTTCTTCTGTCATATTTTTTTTAGGTGACAAGTCCTGTCTTGCACTATCGTCTGCTTGTGGGATTTGTGGTAGTGGTTGCACTGGTGGTAACCTGTGTTCATTAATACCCGGTACTGATGAGTGTGATGTAAGTTCTGATATAGTCTGGTTACCTTTAGTAGCGATAAAATCTCCAGATTCTACTTTACCCATAACTTTTTTCGCGTTGATTAGTGATTGTTGTAATGTTGTAATATTTGCCATTTTTAAAATTTTGAATTGTATATCATTCGTGTCATAGAATTATCTCCCATAGGATTATATAGTGGTGGTTCGTTAAAAGTCAAGAATAAACTACCATCACCTTTTTTAGGAATCATACTTTTAACCCTATCTACCCTAAATAATCTCCAATCTGGTAAAGGAACTCCTTTTTCGTTAACTTTTAATGACGGACCTGATGTTTGGTACGCTCTTATAACCGGGTTACCTTTTTTGGAGTATCCATACGCTACCGGTTCAATCGTACGTACTTGTCCACCATTTGGTAGTTTCTCATCGTCTAAATAACGTAAATCACAAGTATGTTTATTTGTGATAGCATCCTTTATTACACTATTAGAAACACCTTCAGTTATTAAAGATATTAAAGAGTTAATTAGGTTCATATCTATGCTGGTGGTGTACTGGTAGTGGTTTCAAATCCAGGCCCTGAATCTATGTTACCTGCACTATATTCATTTTCTCTACCGTATAAATTAGTTTTTAAATTGTTAATTCTTCCTGTATTAACTTCACCATTACCCATAATATCAGTCCTAGTACCTATGTCCTCACCGAAAACATCTAAAAATACACTATTACCCCTACCTTTATCGTCACCATTAGCCAACGCGTTTGGGTGATTTGGACTATACCCATCACTATCGGATACTGGATAAACATTTTTAACTAAGTTTTGTTTTCTAAATTGTTCACTCATTTGAGTTAATGATTCTCCTGGTTTGTTTTGATTAAAATCTGCCATAATTTTTTATTTTAATAATTGTTTTATTCTATCTATCTCTTCATAAATAGCTCTGTTATTGTTAATATCTTCCGATTTACTAGAAATTTTTATTTTTCTAACTTTTGTCGGATTTTTACTTTTATCTTTTGTGTGTGTTTTTTTAAATACGTTTTCTTGTCCAGCGTCCTGCCTAATTTTTTTAGAGTGGTGAATACTATCGCGTCTACCATCTAAAGAATTATTTATAAAGTCCAACATATCATCACCACCCACCACTTCATAGTCCCTATCCTCTAAATCATTCTCCAATTCATGTTTAAACTTCTTAGCTTGGGAATACGTCAATTCCGGATTGTCTACTAAATTTTTACACCTTTTATACCCTTTTTGATTAGGACTAAGACTATTAAACATACTGCTTAATTTTTCTTTTAACTCTTCAGGTAAAGAGTACCTATCGTTTTTTAAATCTTTATTCATTATCCCAAGTTTCCCTTACCTTAGAAATTAAATCATCTAAACTTTTATCTCTTTTATAGTAATCTACAAGTTTTTTTAACTTACCATCCATTATATCAATAGGGTCTTTTGTTATCTCACCAGACGAGGACCGCTTAGACAGAATAACCTCAATCATGTCACGAGCCCTATCTTCCGCAATTTTTTTTAGTTTTTCTTTTTCAGTAATTCTTTGTCTAGTAAAAGAACCGTTAACTTTTTCAGTTTCTAATTTTTTAGGACCTCTTTCACGTTCAACTCTCTCTACAGCTTCATCTTTTTCCATATCTAGGTCGTCTTCATAATAATCAACAGCATCATCAAAAGATAGTTGGTCGGTTTCCTCAAACCCTAAAATAGAACTTTTATCACCTTCTATAACTTCTTCTACAGATTCACCCCAATATCTTCTAAAGTAATGTCCAGCACCACTCCACGTACCTGATTGTCTAGTTGCTGGAACTACTTGGTCTGTAGTTTTTTTAGAACTCATTGTTTTATTGTCCGTAGTGCCCATCGGTATCTTACTACTCATAATAGAACCATCATAGTCCACCAACTCCTCAATCTCTTCCTCAGTTTCTTCTTCTTCCTCATCTAAAATCTCATCAATCATTTTTAAATAATCCTCATCTGTATTCATTTTAGCTATTTCATTTAAACACACAGCGTTAAAACGTTCAGAAACAGGCTCAATCTTAAACTTAAAAATTTCCGAAAGTTCTAAAAACTCAGTTGGTGAAACCGACTTATTTTCTAAAATACTTTTTTTAATCGTCTTTAATTTCTCGACAACATATGTAAGTGCTTCATTTCTTTTCATATTCCTTTTATAAATAAATATCTAAACCAATCAAATAGTATTTATTAATAATGGGAACACAAAATTTAAATAACTTTTACTTTAATAGATTAGACGCTAAAATAAATTATAGTTCGTATTATGATTTATTTTTAGCTTCGGATGAGAAAGACTTTAATCAACAAGTAGTTTATTCTACGAACATCATTGACTATAATGATGGTGATAAATTACCGGTGTGGATTGACTTAAATTCAACAGAGAGCAGTGACCAACCAACAACTGATTGTTTTTTTCAGTACCCCACAGCTAGTACATCTACTTATTATGCAGATAATAGGTTTAGACCATTTGTTGTTTTAAGTAAAAATCAGTGGTCAAAAGCAAAATCACAATGTGATTGTCCTGTTGGTCTTTCTAAATTTAGAATATGTGACGGAGCATGGACTAATACTGACAACGGATTGAATAATGTTACTGATGTTGATAATAGTTGTATTACTTTATGGGATAATTTACCTCCCGTTAACACATTTGATATTTTTGCGTACGACAAAAGATTCAAAATGCACCAGGTAAAAGCTTTTGGTTTAGTTCCATTCATATGGGGTGCTAATACTTGGTGGACCGATACTACCATACTAAATAAGTCGGATTCTTCTGGTTATTACCAGGAACTTTGTGGTGGATTTTACCAAGGGTTTTATAAATTGTACGGATATCCTTATGAGGTATTACCTACTAGACCTAATAAAGGTTGGTCTTTTGAGGGTTATTTAAAATTAAAAACTATTGGGGACACTTTGGTTGGGCCTATCAGTAATCAACAACAAAGTGGTGGTGTCTACGGTAATTGTTACAATACTAGTGGGTTTAATCTATTTGGTCCTTATGTCTATAGTAGAAGCGGTGCCACTTGCTGTTCACCAATCGTAGCTGGGTGGCCAAGATACCAACTAAATTATAGCAGTAGAGGTATAGGGACTATAACTCCAGGAAAAACTGATAAGTACGGTTATTTCTTTTATAAAGGTGTACGAGCAGAAGATAAATATTTTCACGGAACGGATACCCCACCACTAACCGGTTGTACCACTTTGAGTGGGCAAACAGATTGTTGTGATAAAATTGCAGAACCGGTAAAAGTAACAGGACAAAACAAATCACCAAGTGCAGAATATGATGTATATAGTAATGCTATAGGTTTTAGAATTACTGATGATATGAGAATTGGGTATAAAACTATTAGATATACTGGTAGTTGTATAACCACAGGAGAAACCTGTAATACTGGTTTAACATTTGATTGTGGGTATACCATAGAAGAAAGTTATTCAGACCCTATATGTGCTTACATAACTAAAAGTGGTACATGTGCAGACACATGGATTCAAGTAGACGTAGTGTTTAATCGTTATCACAATCTAGAAGATTGTGAAATTTTTAATAACGGGGGCATAAACGACCTAGTTAAAGTAAGGATAGATAAGTTTGAAAGATACGGAACACATAAAAATAGTAATAGTGGACCTTTCGGGTGTCACCCCACCCACACTACAGAAACAAAACCATGTAAAGATGAGTACCCTAGATTTATTGAGGACGCTTATTTTAATTGGGATTGTCGTGGTGCACAAGTACAAAAATGGTTTGATGAGGGGGAATATCGACTAGGTACTCTAACATTCTACATTAACGGTAGAAGAGTCCACAAAGTAAAAGACTACGAAGAAATAATACCAAGACAACTAAATACAAATAAACAAACCCAAGTTGGTGTCGCGTATAATATGTCTTGGGGTGGTGGAGCTTTAGGATTACGAGAAGTCCTATATCCAAAAAGTTGTGACGTACAAAACCCAAACACTGTTTGGAAAACTCAATCCCAAAACGCAGACCAAAAATTAATAATGAACAATTTTGCTGGTTCATTTATTGGGGGTATATCACAGATGATGTATTATATTAAACCTTTAACACCAGATGAAATTTATCATAATTTTTTAATTAATAGGGATAGGTATTCCTTGGTTGATTGTGAGGAATGTAAGAATTGTGATGATGGGTGTATTGATTGTGAACTACCAACACCACCAGCTCAACCACCCACAGAACCACCAACCCCAACAGCGTTATCCTGTCCTGTAACAGATATAACAACATCATCCACATGTAATAATAAATCTTACGCGGGGGTATTTGATGTTGACCCAGTTACATTGGATTTTTATATTAACCCATTGACTCTATATACTGGAGAGAATAATGGTCCTGTAAACTTTTGGCAGAACGCACCTTTTGGAAATTGGTTTTTTGAATTCACTAACGACGACCTCCTCCCAGATTATCCGGGACAGGACCTACAAGACGCTTGTTACGATGGAAATGGTTCTAAATATTGTACTGGAATTGAAAACGGGGGTACGCATTGGATGTGGTACCCAACTGTTATTAGGGTCTCGTTCAATGGTACTATCAAAACTTTTAGTGAGGATAATACGTGGACCGATATTATAAACTACCTAGATTTACAAGGGGCTCCAGTATCTAATACGATGACTTTAGAAGAAGTTAACACACTGGCCCCGGATGATTTAACTGTTGTTCTAAACGGGATGGAACCGTGCCTTTGTGATTAATAATATATATGATATTTATAATAAAATAGGATAAATGGAATTTTTCATCAGACAACACTCAATAGAACCAGTACTTAAAATGCAGTTGGTACAAGACGGTAGAAACGACTTTAAGGATTTTCACGATAAGTTAAGTAACTCATCAATATACTTTTCTATGAAAGACATTTCTACAGGTGTACCCAAAGTCCTTAATAGACCAGCTGGAATCGTATCAAAAACCCCAACATCAGTAAATTCACCGGTAGAATATTATGTTTTTTATAAATGGAGTGCAAAAGACGTTAAAAAAACTGGAAGATTCGAAGGACAATTCGTAATATATTTTCATGACGATAACACAGAACTAATAGTCCCTATAAGAGAAGATTTATACATTAACATTACCGAATCCTTTGTTAAATCTCCTTGTTAAATTTATTTGATTAACCCCACATTATTATCTATATTTAGACATAAACTTATTACTATATGTCAACAAACCCATTAGATAACGCAACTACAGAAGAAATAGAAGAATTTTTACACGGAAACGACCCAGAGGAATTTATTGTTTCATTGGAGTATGGTTGGCGTTCTGGTAGGATTTACAAAATTAAAGAATATCCAGATAGGGGTAAAGTTATAGAGTCAGATACATTTATTCCTTTTTGTTGGGTCGGTGACCTAAGTAAAAAAAATTTTTATAGTGGTAGTAAGGAACAACAAAAAGCAGCCATATCTAAACATGGAATTTTAATAGAAAAATTAGAATCTGGTGACGATGAAAGGTTACAAAATGGATTAACATACCTCATAAAAACAACTAAAAGTTATAGAGACCTAGTTTCTTTTTTTAGGAATGGTGGGATAAATCCTTGGGATGCGGATAATAGGGACGCCATAATGATTTTACCCCCGATAGAACAATACCTAATACAAAAAAAGAAAAGACTTTTTAAAGGTTTTGAGGAGTATGACGATTTACATAGATTTGTTTTTGACTTGGAAACAACATCTTTAAATCCAGAAGATGGTAGAATTTTTATGGTTGGGATGAAAGACAATAGAGGTTTTGAAGAAGTTATTGAGATTGGTGAGTCTGAGGTTGAGGAGTCCGATGCGATATATAAATTTTTTGAAACAATCGATAGGTTAAAACCTACCATAATTGGTGGATATAATTCGTCTAACTTTGACTGGAATTGGCTTTTTAAAAGAGCAGAAATATTAAAAATGGACACCACAAAGTTTAAAACACTAAATCCTAATGAAGGGTATAAAATTAAAGAGGGTGTTCTTAAATTAGGTGCGGAAGTTGAAGAGTATAGTCAAATAAAGATTTGGGGTTATAATTCCCTGGATATAGCACATGCGGTTAGAAGAGCACAAACAATTAATTCTGAAATAAAAAGTTGGGGACTAAAGTATATAACACAATTCTCTAAATCAGAAAAACCTAATCGAGTGTATGTTCCTGGTGATAAAATTGCTTCTACATATAGAGAAAATAAAGATTTCTATTTAAATGTTGAGAATGGAAAATATAAACTAGTGGGGTCGGAAGGTTTATTTGATATAGATAAAAAGTTTCCTGATGTTTATAAAAAAGTTGGGGGTGCTGAGATTGTAGAACAGTACTTAATGGATGACTTGTGGGAAACCATGGAAGTGGATGGACAATTTAATCAAGCATCATTCCTGTTAGCCAGTATGGTACCAACATCCTATGAAAGAGTGTCTACTATGGGAACAGCAACTTTATGGAAAATGTTAATGCTGGCCTGGTCATATCATAGAGGTTTGTCGGTACCAGCAAAAGACTCTAAAAGACCCTTTGTCGGAGGGCTGTCAAGACTGGTAAAAACCGGATACTCTACAAACGTACTTAAATTAGACTTTAGTTCACTATACCCATCAATACAATTAGTCCATAACGTCTTTCCAGAATGTGACGTAACTCACGCTATGAAAGGTATGTTAAAATATTTTAGGGATACTAGAATTAGGTATAAAAATCTAGCTTCAGAATACTATAGCACCGACAAAAAGAAATCAGAATCTTTCGGGAGAAAACAATTACCTATTAAAATTTTTATAAATTCTATGTTTGGTTCTCTTTCAGCCCCACAAGTTTTTCCTTGGGGTGATATGGACATGGGAGAAAAGGTTACTTGTACAGCGAGACAATATCTTAGACAAATGGTTAGGTTTTTTATGAAAAAAGGTTACGACCCTTTAGTTATGGATACTGACGGTGTTAACTTTTCATGCCCTTCTGATGTTGAGGACCGTTCTTACGTTGGTTTAGGTGACAATGGTCTTGTAGACAAGGGAAAACATTATCAAGGAAGTGAAGCTGACGTTGCTGAGTATAACGATTTATTTATGAGGGGAGAAATGGGGTTAGATACGGACGGACAATGGCCTTCCTGTATTAATGTAGCTAGAAAAAATTACGCATTATTAATGCCAAGTGGGGTTGTCAAATTAACAGGTAATTCCATCAAATCTAAAAAAATTCAAGGGTATCTAGAAACTTTTATAGATAAGGGTTTAAGAATGTTATTAGAAGGTAATGGTGCAAATTTTGTGGAGTACTACTATGAGTATCTACAGAAAATATACGATAGAGATATCTTACTAGCAAAAATAGCTAATAAATCTAGGATAAAACAAACAATCGAGTCCTACAAAAAAAGGTGTACAAAAAGAACTAAGTCTGGTAGTTTAATGGCTAGACAAGCACATATGGAATTAGTTATAGCTAATAATGTACAGGTTTCTTTAGGTGATACCATTTATTATGTTAATAATGGTAAAGCTATGTCTCATGGTGATGTACAAAGAAAAAAGAAAAAAGATGGGACAGAAGAGATAGTATTAAACTCTTATTTAATATCAGAAAATGATTTAGAAAACGGGATGAAAGGTGAATATAACGTACCAAGGTATATAAACACATTTAATAAAAGAGTCGAACCTTTATTGGTGTGTTTCCAACCAGAGGTTAGGGAGTCACTAATTAAGAAAAACCCTGAAGATAGGGAGTATTATACTAAGAGTCAGTGTGAGTTAATAAATGGAATACCTAGAAAAAAAGGTGACCAGGACGAATTAGAAGATATTTTAACACTTTCTCCTGAAGAAGAGTTATATTGGAAAAAAACACAAGTGAGTGAAAATTATTTTATGGAAGAGTTAAACATCCTTGAGACCATCTGAACTAGTTATAATCCAATAACCTAGTTCACCAACAAAAACAAACTCCACACAACTATCACCACCCAATTCTATAGATTCCCATTTACCGTCTATTTTTCCTTTATCAGGTATAACTTCGCAAGAAGATAATGATTTAATTTTTATTTTAGTGTCATTATTTGAGTTTAGTGTTATAGTTGATTTTTGTGAAGCCACTATCAAATATTCACCATTTGTTGTGTAATTACCGTTAACTACCTTTGTTTTTGTATCAGTTTCTTTAGTTTCACCATATAAAAAGTTATCCCTAACATGTAAGTCCTGTATTAATTTAAGTAGAGCTACCGACAACATCTTATACTCGATATTGTCAGGTCTATTTTTCTGGTCATATATAACCAACTCTTTAAATCCAGCTTCATGTAACATCTCTGCTATTAAACCATACCCACTACCCCCACCACCAATATAATCAAAAAAGTAAGCTGGAATTTCTAATAACTTATTATACCTGTAATCTTTTACTCTAACTAGGTTAGTTTTATATCTTAATGAAGATGGTAAAGCTCTAACAACATTACCAGAAGTATCTATTGATAAATCATAATGACTATTACCTAACTGACCGGCATATAACAAATCTCTATAATTAATTTGTAGTGTACTTGCACTAATACCTGGGTTTACAGTTCCTCCAGTATGAGGACTCATTGGTACTTGTCCTATGGACATAACTCCTGTTATTCCACTTGTACCAGAAAAAGCTGTTATAGCAACTGCTGAGGTACCAGAAGTTTGGTCAAAACCACCCACCATAAATGTATATCCTGTAGACAAAGGTCTACATTGTGGACATCCACCAGCACTAAGAGCCTTTGTCCAACTAGGTGTGTGAGCACTAAACACACCACCAACCGACAAATGTTGTGAAAATTCAGATGAACCTGAAAACTTCCCAACAGTATCCTTTTTTTGATTTAATTGTCTACTATAATCTACTTTAGTGAAAAATCCCATATCTTATATTACATACATTGTTCCCGGATTCATAGGTCTAAACCCTAAAGATTTATTTAAGTTTTCAGCTTCTAAAGCTTTTCGTTCTAACATTTTATCATTTCTTAACCTCTCTAATCTCGCCATTAATTCTTCTATTAATTTAGATACTTCATCTTTGGATTCGGTTAGTAAGTCGGTATATTCCATAGTTAATTCCGAATCTGGTGTCTTAAGATTACCACTAAACTTACCCCTAACTCTTCCTAACATTTCTTTAGCTTTAGCAAAAAAATACCTTCGGACCCAAGCCTGTGCTGGGGTATTAAGTTCAGTATATGTCATTTCTTCGAAGTCAACATCACTAGGTAATAAAATTATATCTTTATTTGCGTCTAAACAATCATCCCTATTTTCCGGACCAGCATCATAATACCAATACCAAACCCTATGTCTGTTTACTGCCACATTACCAAAATCAAACCTACCTCCTGGTACATTATATAAATGTAAGTACTTTACACCATGAACCCCACCAGCACCAGCAGTAATTCTGTAAGTCATGTCACCACCTATAATTCTATTTTTTAAATTTCTATCTTGCATTCTTAGTAGAACATCGAAAGCGGGCATTAAGAAATAGGAACCTTGTATCCCCATTTGAGCAAACCCACCTGGTCCACCCATACCCATACCACCACCCATACCACCAAAAGCACCTAAAAATGGGTCAATAAAAGCTTCGTTTAGTTCAGCTCTTTGGTACCACATTATTTCATTAATTTCTCTTCCCGCTGGTATTTGATAAATTTGTGTGTTAGCAGTTAATGTTATATAATCTTGTTTGAGTTGGTATGGTCCACCTGCTTGTAAACCAACTATTTTAGAATAAGCGTAGGTAAAAGAAGTTTCAAAATCCAAATCTCTTGTTAAAAACGCGTTAGTCAGTGATATGACATCCATGTCTTGTCCGTACAATGAAGACCACTGATTCTCGATTAACCAGTCCTGTACGTATTGACCATAATCTAATATGGCTATTTCTAATGCCGTATCCAACATTTCGTCTTCTAACTCAACACCCCTAATAGGTGCACCTAATAAGTGTTTTACTTGAGTAAATAACTTTTCTCTTTTTGCTGGGTCTATTGTTGTCGACATAGTATATCCTTTTTATATAAATACTTAGAAGTTGGCATTAAAAAAAGGTCCCATAAGGACCTTTAGTAAAATATGTTATAAATAATTATTTTTTTTCTTTAACAACTCGTTCCACAATCCTTTTTAAAGTAGATTCAGTTATCTTAACAACCTTACTCTCTTTTAATCCCTCGAATGCGTTATACATTTTTCCGTGACCCTCAGACTGTTCGTTTTTCTTCTCAACCTCTTTCTCCTGTTCCCTATCTTTTTCAGTCATTTCGGTATCAACCATGTCTTCATATATATCCTCTATATGTCTAGCGGCAGTCTTAATTTTTTTTAAATCACTAAAACTTAATGTGTCTTCTCCAGATTTGTGACCTACTAGTAAAGATTTAAGGGATTTTAAAGCTTTATAAGCTTTTTTTAACTCGGATTTGATGTCAGCCTTAGATTCTGTTAGGGTAGTAAGCCCTTTTCTAAGTTGTTTTTTTGTGAATTCTTTTTTATTCATAACAATTGTTTTTTTATATAAATATACGTAAAAGTCGCTTTTTACAAACCTAATAGAATTTCTCCTAAAATATCCTCTTCATTAATATTGTCACCCATAACAGTATCTATTACTGATTTCTTTTTATTAACTAATTCATATATGGTTCTTTCTATGGTATTATCGTATATTGGGTAGATACAGGAAACTTTTTTGTCTTGCCCTATTCTAAAAGCTCTATCCTCACATTGGGACATGTCGGAAGGAACAAATGATAAGTCATTAAAAATCACAACTTCAGCCGCGGTTAAAGTAATTCCCACCCCAGCCGCTTTAACATTGCCAATAAAAACCCTAACTTTATCGTCATTTTGAAATCGGTCAACACTCTTCTGTCTATCTTCTTTTTTCATAGCACCATTAAGAATTACAGATTCTTTTTTATATTTTTCATGTAGTGTCATTAACGGTTCTGTAAAATTAGTAAAAACAATAACTTTTTTGTCTTGTTGTAGGCACTGTTCTATTAACTGTGTTGTTTCCTTTACCTTTTCTAAAGCTATAATTTGTCTAACCTTCATTAGTTTTGATAATTGTATGGATAATCCCTTGCCTTTATTTTGTCTTCTCCAATCAAGATACTCACCCATCTCATCCTCATAAGTCTTTGATTTTAGTTCCATGTGGATGGGGGTTATGATTTTATCTGGTAGGTCCAAAACATCCTCCTTCAACCTACGTAAAACTTTATCGTTTGTTTTATCACGTAATTCCTCAAGATTAGTAGCTCCAAAAGTTAACCAAATTTTTCTATATCCCCTAAAAATTTGTTTACCATCACAATATCTCCTAACGTAACTAATCCAATTATTAGCAACTCGTGAACCAACAATCTTTAATAAATTATAATAATTCATGGGTCTAGATGTCATAGGGGTGCCGGATAATAACCATAACCTATCTATTCTAGAGGTTAAATTATTAACTAATTTAGTTCTTTGAGCTTTTCCATTTGACACGTAATGTGCTTCATCTATTATGACCAAATCAAACTTAGAATCCATAATTTGTTTTTTCTTGTCTTTATCCTTAGGTAGTGAATGGAAATTTTTAAGTATATCGTAGTTAATTATTACGTATTTACCATCTACCCATTTTTTACCTTCCACTATACCCACAGAGTCGTTAGTGTAATTTTCTATTTCTCTTTGCCAGTTTACCTTTAAAGAGGCGGGACAAATAATTAAAACTTTTTTTACCCCACAACTTATACTCGCCATAATAGCAGAGCTAGTTTTACCTAAACCCATATCATCTGCTAGGATATATTTTTTATTTGAAACTAACTTAGTTATAGCTGTTTTTTGGTGCTCGAACGGTGGACGATGAGAAAACTCAGTAAAATCTACCACCACATCAGGATTAGCTCTGGGTATAATTTGATTCTTAGGGACCCAAAAAGAACTAAGGGTGTCCGACTCAATTACTTTACCCCAAACATGGTAAGCTTTCTCCGTATCACTTAACAACTTTTCAATCCAAATAGATGTTGGGGGTTTTTGTAAAAATTTTGTAGACATGTATTCTTTAGATAGGTAATCATCTATATCCATCCATAATCGTACAACCTTAGGTTTTTCACTGTAATTTTTAATTATGTAATCGGATTGTGACCTTGTTAGTGTAAAAGTTTTACTATTAAGCATACTATTTCTAAAGCCTATAATATAGTTATTGGCTCCACTATAATCAGCTAATAAATTCTTAGCTTTAATTTCAGGTGGGAAATTTTCCATATTAAAAATATAATAAAAAGAAAAAAGAAAGACAAATTGTATTTATAATAAAAGTACATATTAATATGGCAAATAAAAAAATACCGATTACCAGGATATCAAAATTTTTTGGGTCAGAGGATTTCCAACTAGAACAGGACATAGGTATGGAATGGTTACATGGAGACCTACACTTTAATTTAGTTCTATTCAGGGTGGACCAAAAACTTTCTGATGTGGACGACGTGTATGGAGAGTCCGGACCAGAAGAGATAAGATATAAACCACCAGTAGAATTTAAAGCATATGTAAAAATAGACCAACCCAAAATGGATACCTACGCTGGTGGTTTGGTTAAAGACTTAGAGCCGGGTAATATGACTTTAGGTGTGTATATGAAACATTTGGTTGAGTTAAATGTTGATATTAATTATGGGGATTATATTGGCTACGCGGAAACAGAAGATAAGATGAGATACTATACTGTGACTAATGACGGTAGGGTAACCTCAGATAATGCACACACAATAGGTGGGTACAAGGCTTTCTATAGGACTATAATATGTGCTTATGTTAGTCCAAACGAATTTAAAGGAATATAATGTCATTACCTAAAAAAATAAAAAAGAATCTGAATATTGCTCCCGGACCAGTACAACCACACTACCCTGATGGGTACAACGGTATTACAACACCGAACAGAAGAAGAGAACTTGCGGATTTAATAAATGATGACGGAACGTACTTACCAAAATCTATATTACACGCGGACCTGGACAGAGGGATGTTAGACTTTGTAGAAGAACAACTCAAAACCACAACTAACGGTAAAAAAATAAACGTAATAGATAGGATTTTAACATTACAAAGATGGGCTGAATTTTCACAAACCTGGAAATTTAGTACTTCAGATAAAAACGTAGACCTACCTTTTATAGTTGTTGTCCGTAAACCAGACGTTCAATACGGAACTAACCCTGCCTTACAATATACTATACCAGATAGAAAACAGTTTCATTATGCCAAAGTTCCTACTTGGGACGGTAATAGAAAAGGTTATGACATATACACGATACCCCAACCAGTACCAGTAGACATTACATATGATGTAAAAATAATATGTAATAGGATGAGAGAATTAAACCAATTTAATAGAGTCACACTACAAAAATTTACGTCAAAACAAGCTTATACATTTGTAAAAGGACACTACATTCCAATAGTTATGAACTCTATAGGTGATGAAAGTAAAATAGATACTGAAGAGAGAAGGTACTACCAACAAAACTACCAGTTCCAATTACAGGGGTTTTTACTAGATGAGGAGGAGTTTGAAGTTAAACCAGCAATTAGTAGAAGTTTAGTTATGTTTGGGTTTGACACAAAAAATCCAATGAGAGACCCTAGAAATCTAGGACCAAAAAACCCAGACACTGTTAGACGGGTTGTAACCTTTGACACCCAAGGTGTAATTAACGACAGTGAAACTATAATTTATGAATATAAAAATGACATAAGTGTTTTAAGAGTAACTAATATGGTTAGCTTTAGTTTTAAGATAAATGGGGTAGTTGCTGACCTACCAATACTAGTGAACCCTACAGATGTTTTAACTATAGCAATCGTTAAACAAAGTATAGGTGTACCATCTACTATGACATTACAAGAAAAAATAGTTAGATAAGTTATTCTTCACCATAAATATCTTTTTTAATTTTACACTTTTCTTTTATAATTTTTTCTACAAAAGCAAACATTTTTAATCCATGTTCACTACAGTACGCCTTTAATAAAGAATGGACATCTACACTAATTTTTAAATTTTTAATTTTTTGTTTTTTATATTCTGAGGACATTATAAAGGATATTTTTATAATAATTAGGTTAGAGTGTGAAAAAAGTGTGAAAATTTTCATACTCTTTACTAAATAACCACTTTTAACTAATAACTTTTGTCAATAGCCCAGGTATTTATATTGTAAAGAAATAATAATTTTTTAAAAAATTTAATACAATATGGCAAATAGTGGAAATAGAGTTTTTGTATCACCAGGAGTGTATACATCTGAAAAAGATTTAAGTTTTGTAGCACAAAGTGTGGGTGTTACAACATTAGGGTTAGTTGGTGAAGCCCTTAAGGGTCCAGCTTTCGAACCGATATTCATCAAAAACTACGATGATTTTATAACTAGGTTTGGTGGGACATCCCCAACAACATATGTAGACTCTCAATTACCTAAGTACGAATTGGGGTATATAGCTAAATCCTATCTTAGTCAATCAAATCAATTGTTTGTTACTAGGGTACTTGGTATTAGTGGTTACGATGCGGGACCTTCTTGGTCAGTACAAACTATAGGTGCTATAGATGCTACAACATTTAATCCAGGAATTACAGCTACCACATCTATTCCTTTCTTTATTCCAATGACAGGAGCAGGTTCAACAATAGGTGAAGCAATATATAGTAATCTTGCCGGTTCAACGGACTTTGCAAGTTCTCTTCCATGGGAAATAGCCACACATTTTAACGACACATTAACTTTAAATAATGGTACAACATTACCAACACTAACCAATAGTTTATCCACTTGGTTTAGTTCTACCTTAAATACAGGTAACGTACCAAACACTTGTACATTAGGTTCAGCTGGTACAGAATGTACTGTTACGGCAGGTACATCAAATGGTAGTATTTACCAATACGGACCAATTCCAAATGGTAACATGTTAATAGCTACGGCTACAACATTAAGTGCTTTACACGCTTCTGGAAGTACGGTTCCTACACAAAATAATGTTGGGGGTACTTCTATTATATCTAACGTTTTAGGTACAAATGATACAGCTTTAACCACCGGAGGATATCCAAATGAATCTTGGTACTATGGATTATTTGATTACACAGGGTCTACCGCTTGTTGTAGTGGTACAACCTATTCAGGTGCATCGTACCAACTATATCTTTCAGCTTATACAGAAGGTTCTGGTATTTCTAGATATATTGGTAGTCCAGCTACTGGTAGAGTACCTTTAGCTACTGGAACAACAACTATGTTAGGTGCTACTGGGGTTACAGTTTATTCTGGTGTTGCTGTAGTAGATTATGTATCTTATTATGGTGTTAAAGCTTTAGCTGACTATGATAATATGGTGGTATTAACTTTAAGGTCAAGAGGTATAAGTGATTTAAATAGTGGTGGACCAAATTATGACGTAAGTGCCAACACTATGGTGTTTGATTGTTCGGGAACTTATAGTAAAGTATTAGAAGACCCATTTGCATCATTCGGACTTAGTGCTAGAACAAACGCTGGTAACAACTACGCGTTTAAAGTGGATATGACATCCACATCTAAAGAATACGCACCAAGAGTGTTAGGTACAAGTCCTTTTGATAAAAAGAGAGAAGAGGTTCCAGTATTCGTAGAGGAGGCATACCCTAATTTATTATTAGATGGTTATAGAAGAGGTAAAATTAGAGGGTTACAATGTTGTTTAACTTATTTACCTGGAGCTAGAACTGGAAATTCAGCTTTAACGTCTATCGGTTGGAATATGACACAATGGCAAACTCCATCGACACCTTGGGTAGTTAGTGAACTACAAGGTACTGATGTATTTAGATTATTTAAGTTTATCTCCATATCAGATGGTAGTAACGCTAATAGAGAGTATAAAGTTTCTATCGCTAACCTTTCTTTTGAGAGGGGAGAGTTTGATATTTTAGTGAGAGACTTTAACGATACAGACGCAAGACCAAACGTATTAGAAAAATTTACTAGATGTAGTATGGACCCAACAAGGGTATCATTTGTGGGTAGAAAAATTGGTACATCAACAGGAGAATTTGCTTTAAACTCTAACTATATTATGTTACAGTTAGGTGATGGTGTACTTGATGGTACATATACTGGTTCGTTACCTTGTGGGTTTGAAGGTTACAGATTTAGAAAATATAGTACATGTGCTATAAATCCATTTATACAATATAAAACTAAGTACTACAACCCAGGTGAGGTTGTTTATGACCCACCATTTGGTACTGGTACAGTAAATAACCAAATAAGAAGTGGAGGTGATAATATATCTAGAACTTACTTAGGTATTTCCGATACCCAAGGTGCTGCTTACGATAACGACTTCTTTGATTTTAAAGGTAGAGTTACACCTTCTAGTGTTTGTACTGGTACTGAAGGAGCTTACTGGGATGTCATTACTCAAGGATTCCACATGGATTCTGGAGCGACAGTTGTCATTGGTGGTGTAGCGGGTTACTTACCATGGGCAAACACAACACTTAACGGAAAACCAGTATTCCAGGTTGGAGCTGGTAAGTTTAGAAGTGAACCAAAATTAAGCACTAACCCATATAAAAAACTTAGGTCTCGTAAATTTACATTAGCCCCACATGATGGTTTTGATGGTTGGGACATATACAGAAAAACTAGGTCTAACACGGATGATTATAGATTAGGTTTAACCGGTTACCTTAATGGGGCTTGTGTAACAACAGACTTCCCAACAGCAAAAGGAGCTGGGACATTTAAAGCTTTAAGTTCAACGGAAGGAAATACTGATTATTACGCTTATCTAAGAGGTATAGCGGAATTTAGTAATCCAGAAGCTGTAGACATTAATGTGTTCGCTACACCAGGAATTGATTATGTAGATAATTTAGGGTTGGTTAATGAAGCAATAGATATGGTAGAACAGGATAGAGCTGATTCACTATATGTAGCGACAACACCTGATTATAACATGTTTGTTAAAAACACTAATACACCTACAGACCAAGTTACACCTACAGAAGCTGTAAATAATTTAGAGGACTCACTGATAGACTCTAACTATACTACAACTTATTATCCTTGGATACAGGTAAGAGACACAGCTAACAATAAACAATTATATATACCACCAACAGCGGAGGTTATGAGAAATATAGCTTTAACAGATAATATAGCGTTCCCATGGTTTGCATCTGCTGGATATACTAGAGGTTTAGTACAAGCAGTAAGAGCTAGAAAGAAATTAACTTTAGACGAAAGAGACACCCTTTATGTGGGTAGACTTAACCCAATCGCGACATTTAGTGATACGGGACCAATTATCTGGGGTAATAAAACCTTACAAATTGCAGAATCGGCATTAGATAGGGTAAATGTTAGAAGACTGTTACTACAAACAAGAAAATTAATTTCAGCTGTCGCGGTAAGATTAATATTTGAGCAAAATGATGAAATAGTTAGACAACAATTCCTAGACCTAGTGAATCCAATACTAGATTCTATTAGAAGAGATAGAGGTTTAACAGACTTTAGAGTCGTTCTTTCAAACGACCCACAAGAAATAGATAGAAATGAAATGAACGGTAAGATATACATCAAACCAACCAGAGCTTTAGAATATATCTTTGTTGAGTTCTTGATAACACCTACGGGGGCATCTTTTGAGGATGTATAGTATTTATAAATAAAAAATTAATATGAGATTTAATAAAAAAGTAATAAGTGAGGGTTTAAATAACCCACTCAGTAAAAAGAAAGTTTTTACGGAAGGAAAAAAACAAAATGTTATCCTTAGTGAAGACCAACTAGATAGGTTATTGTCTCATTTAAATGAGTCTAAGAAAAAATCTATAGGGTTAATTATTAAAAATAGTTACAGTATAATACGTGAATCTATTAAAAACGAAGGTTTAGATTTAAACATAGAAGATTACTCTGATAGTTTAATTGAGGAGGGTTTTAATACTGGTGGGTATAATCGTGGAGTTGCGGCTGGTGAAGGGATAGAAAATGTTATTAATGGCGTAAAGAAAGCCTATGACATGATTAAAGATAGTGATACTAGAAAAAAATTAGCTAATTCTATAACTAAACTAGGTAATTTTATGACTATCACAGCTGACGCAATCGCTTCAGGAAGAGACCAAAGAAGTATGTCTAACCCAGATTCATTAAGAGACCCACTTCCATACCCAGAATTGGATGAAGAAATGGAAGAACAAACTACAGCAGCATCATCAGGAGCTTATTCCGCACCTTTAGAGTTTACCGAAGGGAAAAAGAAAGACCATGATGGTGATGGGGATATAGATTCGGATGATTATTTAGCAGCAAAGGATAAAGCTATTAAAAAATCTATGAAAGAAGATTCTGGTCATGATGAAGCAATGAATTACGGTAGGGATGAGGGTCATGATGATAAAGAACTTTATGATTTAAAACATGATGGTGGTGGTGAAGACCATATAGAAGATTTAGAAGATGATATGGAATACGACCATATTCATGACTCAGAAAACTTAGAAGAATCTAAAAAAGAAAAAGAAAAATTAATCCAAGAGGATATTAAAAGAATGAAAGAAATAATAAAACCAATATCAAAAATATAAAAATGAAAAAAATAAAATTAAAAGAATCAGATTTAATTAACCTTATTGAAAAATTGGTTAAAGAAAATTTTGCGATGGGAGCCACGAAAGGAAATGGGCAAAACTTAGGTATGTTTGGAACACCAACTTCAAAGTATAAAGACCTTCTAGAAAAAGAAGATATGGAAGAAACTGAAGATATGGATGAGATGGAAATGGATGAAATGGAAACCAAAGAGGGACATAAAGGTTATAAAAAAATGGACCATGAAGATAGAAATGAGTTTGGTGGTAGGAAATCCAGAGTAGTTGGTGTAGATTCAGATATAAACAAACAAAGAATGGGTGAATCAAAAAAGAAGACTCTTAAACTTACAGAAAGTCAACTTATTAATATGATAGAAAAGGTTATCAAACAAAAAAATAAATAAATTTTGAAAAATATATTTAACTTAAACGAAGAAGAAAAGAATATAATAAGAGGCTTGCATAATATTAATGAACAAGAGCTTCCCTTCCCAGACCCCACTTCTAAAGTATCTATATCCACTCAAATTGAAGAGACAAGTAAAGATGAACTACTAGAAAATATGTTAGTACAATCCCAAAGATTAACAAGATATATAGAGGGTTCAAAAAGCGGAAGAGGTAATTGGTCAGTTGAAGACTTAAAAAGTATACAAACATCTTTGAATGAGAATATAGGAGAGTTACTAACTTTTTTAGAATCTAAAACAAGAAAATTTCCAGATAAAGTTAATGAATCGAAACAGTCACTTAATGAATCAGGAGATAGAATAACCCAAAGTTCGATGGAAAGATATATGGACAAGAAATTTCAAGATGTATTCAATATGATTTCAAAGTATAGTTCTAAGACTACTGGTGGAGGTATGAATGTAAAATAATTATTATTTATAGATATATAATTTAAGGTCCTTTTATAGGACCTTTTTTATTCTACTAATTTACCCCCATTTAACAATATTAAAATTAATATCATTGGTGCTAATAAGGGAGCTTTGATAATGTGTGAGATAATATAAAGTACAAACCATTTAGTACTTGGGTTATCACCACGTCTAGACTCAAATGATAAATAACCATCTCGTATATTATCTTCATTTATTATTAAGAAAATAAACATTAGTATTTGTGAAACTATAAGATAAGATAAGATATATTCTAACATAATTTTTTTTTTAAAGGTTAAACATCTATTAATATATACGAGTTTTATACTACAAAGTTACAATAATTAATTGACATATCCAAGAATTCCTCGATAAATTCCATATTCCATCTCCACACCAAACACCACAGTCATACCATTAAAGTACAAAAAAGAGTAAGAACCGTCAAACCCACCCAACTTATATACTTGGCCATACTCAGTACTAACTAAGTCCAAGATTATATATTCATTACTGTATTCATCATAACTTAATAACTCTACCCTGGTAACATTAACCTGATTATTAATAGTGTCTATCACAATTGTGTGGGTATACTCATCACCCCAAGAAGTAACATTAACAAAATTAGGATTAAAATTTTGATTTAACTGGTTACTGTCTATAGTGTTTATAGTGACGTAATAATTATCGTTTTTTAAGTTTATTGTCTGAGAGAATAAAGTTAGTGGTAATAGTAGTAATATTAGTAATAGATTTTTCATTGTTTTTTAAATTTTAATTTAGTGTAGTAGTAAGAGTTGTAACCATTTATGTTTTCGTAAGTGTGTTGCACTTCAACAGACACCAACGTATTATGTGGATTAATCATTTTATAATGTATCGGTCTAGACGAGCCACCAATTTGTTGTGGGCCAACCATATTCTCCAATACAGTTATATTGTTGGTGGTGACATTTAAACCATATGGGGTAATACTATCACCATCTAATATAAATAAACCTATGCCTGGGGTGTTTTCGGGGTAGTTAAATGACCAAGTAGTCTCATTCAATACAATATCTTCAAATTCGTAATAAGAACCCCCATAACGTAAACTGTTTGTGTTTGTATAACTGAAAAGAAATAAACTATCTGTTAGGTTAAAATCTAAATTAGTTACATACATTACAGCGTCTTTAAGTACCCACACCCCCTCCAATTCACCTAAAGTTATAAATGTAGTTGTATCTTGGGTTGTTGGGTATGTGTTGGTACACTCTATTTGGAAATTTTCTTTTTCACAAGAAGTTAGTGTTAAAAGTACTATAAATAAGTTTATTAATTTTTTCATACTACAAAGATAAACAAAATAAACGAATAAACAAAATTAATTCATATTTATTATAGATGAAGAACATTATTATAACAAAAGAACAATTTTTAAGTGTTAGTAAAATACTTAAAGAAAATATGACCAACCCAAATACTATGAGAGCTTATTCTTTTGATTGGGATGATAATATTATTATGATGCCCACAACTATAAAAATGTTGAAACGGGTTGGTGATGGTTGGGATAATGTAGAGGTGGGCACTGACGAGTTTGCTTCTATAAGAAATGATGATAACTATAAATTGGATGATGACGCATTTAGTAATTTTATAAATGATGAGTCTTTTATGACAGACTTAGAAAAAGCTTTAACAACAAAATCTTTTGCCCCATCATTTAATAAGTTTAAAGAAGCTCTTATTTACGGTAACCCAATATCAATTATAACAGCCAGAGGACATAAACCAGAAACCTTAAGAAAGGGTATGGATTTGGTAATTTCATATACGTTTAGTGAAGATGAATTAGCTGATATGATTGATAACATTCAACAACAAATACCTGAATTAGATGGTGAAAATGCTGAAACCATAATAAAATCTTACTTAGACAGTCATGATTATCACCCAGTAACATCATCCTCTTTTACTGATAGGTTTGGTTTAGAAAGTGGGTCTGCCGCTAATCCAGAAGAAAATAAAAAAGTAGCCTTAAGGGACTACGTTACAAAAATAGTAGCTAAAGCTGGTGAAATGGTAAATACCGAATATAATAAATTGTCAGTTGGGTTTAGTGACGATGACTTAGGCAATATCAATGCTATAGTACCCTTCATCCAAAATGTATTACAATCAGAATTTCCGGAAGTAGATTTTGTGGTGTATGATACTTCCGAAGGTGGAATGAATAAAATAATATTAAAACAGGTAAATTAAACATTTTTTTAATTACCTATATATTTATAGTATATAATAAAAAAGTAAAAACAAAAATTAAAAAGATATGGCTGACTTATTAATGAAAATGCCTATTCCTTATGAACCAAAGAAAAAGAATAGATTTATTCTTAGATTCGACTCTTCCTTGGGAATTAATGAATGGTACGTAGAAAGTACTTCTAGACCACAGGTAACAATTAACTCTGTAGAAGTACCGTTCCTTAACACCTCTACTTATGTAGCTGGGAGATTTACATGGAACACAATAAATGTAACATTTAGAGACCCGATAGGACCATCAGCGTCACAAGCTCTTATGGAGTGGGTTAGATTACACGCGGAATCAGTAACTGGTAGAATGGGTTATGCTGCGGGGTATAAGAAAAACATAGACTTAGAGATGTTAGACCCTACAGGTGTTGTTGTTGAGAAATGGATAATGCAAGGAACGTTCCTTACTGATGTTAATTTCGATAGTTTGGGGTATAGTGATGACGGTTTAGCGACAATTTCAGCCACGTTGCGTCCGGATAGATGTATTCTAGTCTACTAATTTAAATTTAAAATATCAATATAAAAGTCCTCTTACGGGGACTTTTTTTGTTAATAAAAAGTAAGTAAAAAGACTATTTACTTTAAATTTAAAATAACCATATTATATAGTAAGCAAATATAAAAGCTTTAAAATAATATGTTTATATATTTACAATTATAATATAATAATTAATTTATAACTAATGCAAGAGCAATTTAAACCACAAGAGTCGATTTTACCTTATGATGTAGTAACACTACCATCCGAAGGAATCTACTACCCAAACAAAAAGAAGTCAGTAAAAGTAACCTACTTAAACGCGTCCGATGAAAACTTATTAGCTTCAGTAGCAGCTAGAGAGAACGATTTGGTGGATACCCTATTACAGAGAAAAATTTTAGATAAAGATATTTTAGTTGCTGATATGGCAGAATGTGATAAAGAAGCTGTATTGGTTTTTTTAAGGAATACCGCTTTTGGTCCTGAATATAAGATTAAACTTAAAGATTCTACTACAAATAAAGAATTTGAACATACAATAGATTTATCGGTTTTAAAAACTAAAGACCTAAAGGTAACTTTGGATGAAAACAACGAGTTTGAGTTCCACCTCCAAAAATGTAATAAAAAATGTAGACTAACTTTTTTAAAACCAGCACAGAGTAAACTTTTAAAGGAGATTGACGAACAAAACAAAGACAATATAAACAACCCTTACATGACTAAACAATTAGAAATGATAATTAAGGAGATAGATGGTAACAGAGACGGTATGACGATAGCACAGTTCATCCAGACAATGCCAATAATGGATTCACAATCAATCCGAAAAGTAATCAGAGAGAACACACCCGAAATAGATTTAACAATACCGGTAACTACACCTTCAGGTACCGAAATGAATGTTAGAATCGTTTTTGGTGTTGAGTTTTTTCGTCCTTTCTACGGCATATAGGAATGCCCTATTACAAGAGTTTTACTACCTAATGAGACACCTTAACGTTGGTTGGGGTGATTTATTAACGATGCCAACCTTTGAAAGAAGATTTTACATCACCACACTATCTAATGAATTTACAAAAAAGAATGAACTTATAGAACAAGCTAAAAACAAGAGTAAAATGAGGTAATAACTATTTATAATAAAATGGTTAATTATGTCTAACTTCTTAAAACAATTACTTGTTGAAAAAATCTTGTCGGGTTCTAAACCCTACATAGCCTTTCATCCGGAATCAGGAGTACCGATAGGTATCTTTAATACCAAAGATGAACCCAACAAAAAAGCCAGAGTAAAATCCATAAAACTTTATGGAAAAAAAGGTAATCCTATTTCTTACCTAATTGCAAAATTATTAGGTGTAGAAAACCCAATCCCATCATACATTGTATTACAGGACCAAAATGGTAACCCAGTTAGTATGAATGACTTATTTGCTGATTCTGACTTTCAAAGACAGTTAAGAAGAAGTGGGTATTCACAGGATACGGGACCACAAGCTACAACGACTAATTTCCAAATGTTTGAAACCTTAGCTAAAGATAGAATACCAAAAGACAGAATAGGTGTTGGTGAGTTAGAAAAAATGATACAACTAACTAAGGACCTAATCAAACCAAACGTCACTATAGCACAAAAAACTAAGTTAATGGTGGATAATATGGATACCGTACTAGATATTCTAGCCTTAGAAGATACCTTAAGGAGTGATATTTCCAGAAGTATTGGAATGTCAAACGAACAACTTTTAGATACTGTAGAGATGATAACCGAAGCTTCTCTTGAAACAGCAGAATTTAATGTTGGTGCCAATCAACTATTTGAAACATTCAAATCCATAACTAACGAAGTAGGTAGAAATTTAACAATCCAACCTTCAGTATTACAAAAAGCCTCAGTTTTAACTAAAACTTTAGAGGGTTTTGACTCAGGAGCGTTTGCAGATGCATTTGATAGAATTGGTGTGAATCTTACTGACGCTATGGGTGAAATTGATGATACAAATAGCACTATGCAAGAAATTACTGACACAGGAAGACAGTTCGGTGTTGTGATGAAAGACTTTTTAGGTGATGTAAGTGGTGAATTAAAAATGATTAATACATTTGGATTCCAGGATGGTGTTGAGGGATTATCTAGAATGGTAGCTAGAGGACAAGTCCTTGGTTTAGAAATGGGTAAAGTTAGGTCTATGGCTTTAGATTTCTTAGAACCAGAAAAAGCTATTGATTTTGCAGCACAAATGCAGGTAATTGGTGGGGCAGTAGGTGATTTAACTGACCCATTCAAATTAATGTATATGGCTACTAACGATATGGAAGGTTTAGAACTGGCAGTTATAAAGACTGCAGAAGCCGCAGTTCATTTTGATAAAGAAAAAGGTAAATTCTCCATTTCACCTGACCAAAGAAGACAATTAAAAGCACAAGCGGAACTAATGGGTATGGACTACCAGGAACTTGCAGATACTGCAATTAAAGCCGCAAAGAGAGCTAGTATATCTGACCAGTTTATGTTTGATGCTACCGATGAAGATAAAAATTTAATCGCGTCAATGGCGGAAATCACTAAAGGTGGTGTAGCTGAGGTAAGAATACCTAGTTTAGATGAAATGGTTGCTGTTGAAGATTTAACTGCAAAAGAAATGGAAGAGTTAAGAAGAGAAGGTATGACCGATTCAGACACCTATAAACAACAACTTACGGTAGCTGAAAAAGCAAATCAATATCTAGCATCTATGGACGCTATGATAAGAGTACAGCTAGCTGACCAGATGAAAGATGTTAATGTGGATAACGTAATAGAACGAGAAACACTAACCCAACAAGTAGCAGGACTTATGCCTGACATAACACAGGAGGATATGCAAACTTTAAGGGGTGGTGATATGGGTGAAATAGAAGCGTTATTAACCGATAAACTACCAGACAGTAATGACATGCAAAAATTTACAGAAATGTTTGGGAACGTACTAAATGTTTCAGATTTTATACTTTCAGACCAGGGAGTTATACAATTCCAAGAAGACGACCTATTAATTGGTGGTACTAAATTAGGTGAAACATTAGCTAATTTAGGTATGGGGGGTGCTGCAGGTGCTGACAGTTCGTCATTAGACATACTAAGTAGTATGTCAAGCCCAACACCAGGAGGTATGTCAGGTGGTAAAGGTATGGTAGAATTAACTGGGACTATAAAATTAGAAGGGGGTGGTACAGCTAGTGATGTAGACGTAAAAAGATTTATACAAAAATTAAGTGACAACTCAAATAACGTACAAGCATTGAATAATGTAATAATGAGAGCATCTAACACATAAAAATGGCAATAGGAACAAATACAGGAGTACAAAACCCATACGGGCAAGGAGAGTATAAAATTACTTTATCCAGTACAGAAACACTTAGAAAATTCTTGTTAGGTAAGAATTTACAAAGTTCTTATTTGGCAGATGGTAACCCATTACCACCACCATTTGGGGTACAAGCACCTGGTGAATTTAGTTACCAAGGACTGTCAGATAATTTTGTTATCGACCAAAAAACTGTTTTAGAAATAGGAGCTCAACAACAAACAAATTTATTTTTAGATAATAGTTATGGTCCAGATGGTGGGTATAGGGATGTAAGGTTAATAGATGTAAAAAAAGTATTACCTAGAGCACAATCAGATTATATCTCACCCAACACACTACAACCAAAAAGTTTTGTTGCTTCTGTTTACACCCCACAAGAAATTTTAGATACGGTAAACATAACCAACGGTATTGTTAACACTGTAAATGAAAAAGTATTAAACGATAGTAAATTAGTACAGGATTCTAGTGGTTACTTAAGACAAAATTTAGGTGCCTTACAAGCACAATACCTTTACGAAATAAGTGAAGATGGTTCAGCGGACGCTAACATTAGTACCGACCCAAGGTCAAATCAAATACAAGGTACCGATTTTATTTCAAGAATTTCTAATATGTATTATGGGTATTCAGATATTCCAGGAAACTACTTTCAGGAAACATTCGTACCAGATATAAACGACTTACAGTTGGATGGATTTACAGAAGGAGCCACATTCCAAAATATACAAGCAACAGCATCTGCGATAGGGGATGTTTTAGGTGGAGGACAAGGAATACCAACTAACCCATTCTCAGTACCAAACCCAAGTGATACTTTTATTAATTATATGGGTGAGGAACAACAAACCTCTCTATTTGGTTCATTAACATTTAACACGTATAGGCCCGATTATAGTAGAGTGTTTTTACAACCTGGAGTAGATAACGTAGTTCCTTTTTATTATGTAGGGTCTAAAGAAAGTGAACCAGGTAAAATACAAAGCCCAATGGGAGCTGTACCATCAGATAAATTTGGTAGGAGCACTGGAGCTTTAGTGTATGGACCATCTACACTGGCTAAAGAATTAGAAACAGTAAATGGTAGAGCACTATGGGAGTATTACAATTTTGGTTTAAGGGGTCATTCGTATATGGATGGTGGTGGTTTAGATGGTGGTTGGACTTGGTTTGGTAACTATTCTTTTGCTAGTACAAATGCACCACCAGGATATCTGTCCTCCCGTTCCCTAACAAAACCTAAAAGAAAAGGTGGGATATTAGACGAAACACAAAAATTAATAGACTCTGCTCCTTTAATGGGTGGAGCAAGAAGAAAACACGCTGGACACGCGATTGACCAAACATCCAAAATATTTAATGACGGTTATAAAGATATATCTAAAGGGTCTGGTGTTAGATTTGTAGATGAGAGTAGTGGTGTATTTGGTATTGGTGCTGGATTAAAAGTTAGAGAATTTTGTAGAACGTGGACAAAAGATAATCCGTATTATACGATGAATAATTTAGTTAGAAGTGGTGGAGTCTCAAGAGCACCAACCTCCTCAGTTATGAGTAATACGTTTAATTTAAATATCGCACCTACAACTGACGCGGCTGGAGAACCAGTTAATTTTGGACTAAAGGATGGGGAAAGTATAACAAAATATATGTTCTCTATTGAAAATTTAGCTTGGAGAGGTACCCCAGAACTCCTAGCTTTGCCACAATCTGAACAAGGACCTAACGGTGGAAGGGTTATGTGGTTTCCACCATATGATATTAATGTGGGTGACACCAACTCGGTACAATGGAACTCGGTAAACTTTTTAGGTAGACCTGACCCAGTGTATACGTACAATTATACCGAAAGAATTGGTACATTATCTTTTAAAATAGTGGTGGACCATTCATCTATAATGAACGTAATAGCACAAAAAGAATTAGACGGTGTCCCAGACTATGTTGCTGACCAAGCTCTAGAATCTTTTATAGCTGGCTGTAAAAAATATGACGTGTATGAATTGGCAAGTATATACAGTAACCTATCAATAGACAACATAAATCAATATGTTAATGAAGTTACTGCTGAATATAATAATGACCCTTTTTCATTATTTTACGATAGTACACCAAACATGCCTATTAATCCATCGGGATTAACGGAGTCTGGTGGTGGAGAAGATGCGTTTGTTAGTCAAACAGGTGGTGGGGGTGAAGATGTGATAAATGGACAGTCAGCTAGTGATGGTACCCCACTAACAGAAGAACAACAAAGTTTACAAAACAACACAAACACTGAGTCAACAGAAAGAACCCTAAACACAAATAAAATACTATCTGAATTATTAGGTGAACAAAGTTACTTTAAACATTTAGAACAAGAAGATGAGTTTGTCTATGACTCATTAAAAAGAAAATTAAAATACTTTTCCCCAGCATTTCATTCTATGACACCAGAAGGATTGAATAGTAGACTTACATTCCTACTACAATGTACTAGACCAGGAAGGACAATACCAACTAAAACAGAAGGAGGTATTGAAAATGTGGACGCTGAAAATACAGCTTTTGGTGCACCACCAATATGTGTATTAAGAATAGGTGATTTTTACCACACTAAAATCGCTATTGATTCTGTGAGTTTTAGTTATGACCCACTTCTATATGACATGAATCCAGAAGGTATTGGAATGCAACCAATGATAGCTAACGTACAAATGAACTTTAAATACATAGGTGGTCAAGGTTTAGAAAAACCGGTAAGTGAATTACAAAATGCATTATCATTTAATTTCTTTGGTAATACAGAAGTGTATGATTCTAGGTCTACCACTACCCAAGCAAAACAATCATTAACTGACGAACAAGAAATATTAAATGAGTTAGCTCCACTAGAAAATGGGTTTAACATAAACCAAACCGACCTAAATACCACTGAGGGTGGTGAAAGTGGTGGGGAAGGGTTTAACATCTCATCAACTGACATATAATAAAAATGGCAAAACAACTTAACTATAAAAATATTTTAAATTCTTTTGTGGATAGAACCAAATCATACAGCCTAGATGTTAAAAATAGACTAAGCACACTAACTTTAAATTATAATATGGGTATAACAGAAGAGTTTATGTATGATAGAAATTTTAAAAATGGAACCATAGGGTCCTATACTGGTGAATACTTAGTAGGTGTACCTAGTGGAATTTTTGAAAAAGTAGTAAATGATTACAACAAACTTAAAAGTAAAATTACTGGAGAAACCACCACAATACAAAAACAACTTAACACACTAAATCCAACAGTTAGTGAAAAAAATTACATAACCAAAGTATTACTTACACACCTAGAAAATCAATTTAGTGAGATTACTAACGAAGTTAATATGACAATTAATAGTTTAAGAGAGCAACAAAATAATTTAAGTAAAACAATAGATATTTTAAATTTTGTAACAAAAGTTAGACACGACGGCCAATTTTTAAATAGGAGTGGAGGTAGGGTGGCCGCTTTGATACTTACAGCAACAACAGAAGCTACAACATTAACAACAAATTACACAATTGCGAACGAATACTTAAGAAATTACATAAATGGATACGTAACCAATAAATTCCCACGTAACTACAGTTACGGTGAAGAATACCTATTTTTCACCAACTTAATATATACAAAAGACTTACTAACACTTAGTTTTAGTGGTAATTTCAATACCGAACTAACAAGATTAATTGATAATAGAAAAAACACTTTGTATGTGGATTTATTAAAAGTAGATAACAATAGAATCAATGGGTTAGATAAAACATTGTCAGTCGGATTTAAGGTATTATTATTGAAGTTAGTTAAATCCTGGGTTAGGTACGACATCAGTCTAATTAATGATAGAATATATAGTGGTTTGGAGGAAGGGTATAAAATATTAAATACAAATATAAAAAACTACCCGATTGATTTTAAGGTTGGGTATAGTTATAATACCGGTACAACAGCAGAAAATATAGTAAGAAATTACTTAGTAGATAGAAATAGAGGTACAGAAGATAATAAATTTAACTATAAGTTAATAACCCAACTTTACGTAGGATAAAATGGCATACTATAATCGATATAATGAATTTGTTGTTAATGGGGACTATATAATAGTACCACACATTAAAATACCCACAAAATCTACCGATAGAAAAATAGCTTACAAAGTAGGTCAAAGTAGATTAGATAAACTATCCCAACAATTTTATGGTAGCCCATATTACGGATGGTTAATATTGCAAGCGAACCCATCGTACGGGGGACAAGAATGGAATATTCCTGATAATAGTCTTATAACATTACCGTTTCCATTAATGCAATCACTACAAGATTATAAATCAAGACTGGACGAATATTTCTTATATTATGGCAGATAAACTAATAAATTCTGGAGACGTATATACAAATCCTGTAGGTGATAATGTTGTAGTCATCGACCCAAACAAAATACTTGTAAATGGTGAGGTAAAAGATAGGTTGGTTGACCAAGAAGACTTGGTTATGTACGCTAATTTATCCGCGAGAATTTTTCCCAGAAGTAAAATTTTAGCTGGTGGTGGTGCGGGTGATGAAGTTGTTATAGATGTGTTTGATGGAGAATTAAACTTCTTAAAACCAAAAGGTAAAGATTTTCTAGATTCAGATTGGACAGAGGCCTTTACAAATCCAGATATAAATAAACAAGTTAGAAAACTAAATAAAGAGGGGTTGGAGGTTTCTAGAGAAATAGAAAACCAGAACGACTTTCAAGGATTTGGGATTACCTCAATAAATGTAAAATTAAATAGTTCTTACATACCACAAGTTACTATAAATTTTACTGACATTAGGGGAAAAACACTTTTTGAACAAGCAAGGGTCAACACACCATACACAGCATTTTTTCACTTACCATACCCAACATTTTTTCTAACACTAAAAGGATTTTACGGTAAAGCGGTAAAGTATCAACTAACCTTAGAAAAATTTACCTCAAGGTTTGACCCGTCATCCGGTGACTATTTGGTAACTTGTGACTTTAAAGGAAATCATATTGCCATGCTAAGGGATATTAACATGCATGAAGCTATAACCGCACCTTACATGTACCCAAACCAAACTAACACGTTAGGTGGAATAACATCCACCAAAGGTAGAGAGGTAATGTCAGAAGTTTATAGTAGGTACAAACAAAAAAATCTATTGGATAAAGATTTTCCCGAATATACACTAGTTGAATTAATAGAAATTGTCAAAAATTTAGATAATGATTTGGGTAAACTTTACGGTAAATCTGATTTAACACAAACATCTGATAAAGTAGAGTACGATGAAACTTTAAAGAAGTTTAAGGAAGCTATAACGGGAAAAAATAGTTGGGAACAAGAGTATCTAGATAAAAGCAAAGGAATAAAAACTAAAATAAGTGTGCAAAGTAATGACGGTAGTACCGGTAACACAAAAACACTTATGGTATACCCACTTAAATTCTCTTCCCAAGCTAACAATGATGAAGACAAGCAAGCGGAAAAAGAAATATTAATACAAGGAGCCACCGAAAAACTAAACGAACTAGTGGCCAAATATGTATACCTACTAGATAAAAATCCGACATTCAGGGAAGATGGGACTTACCCAGTACAAACAGTACTTAACGATGGTAATTTTAATTTATTTGATAAGTCTTCGGTAAATAGTACGGGTGGGATATCAGTAACCCTGGTAAATGTGGATGACCAATCTAAGTTCGATGAAAACAAACCTTATTTTTTATTTAACACACATGAAAAAAGTTTTGAAAATATTATAAAAACAACCAGAAAACTATTTGAAAAACAAGCAGAAAAATTATCTGATGATATAACAACAAAACTAAATACCAAACTAGAAAAAGAAATTGGTTTCAGACCTACCATTAGAAATGTGTTTGCTATTATTTTAGCAGGAGCGGACACATTCTTAAAACTTTTAGACCAAACCCACACAGACGCTTTTAATCAACGATTTAACGAATCAAGACTTGCTATAGCAGAGAGTTCTGATGATGTAAAAGAAAATCAGATGGTTTTTCCATGGCCCCAATATTATGTGACAACTCAGGAAAATAAATGTACCACATCTTCAGTTTTAACATATCCTGGAGCAAAAGATGTGGTAGATATAACTAAAGGAGATAATAAAGTAGTGTGGCCAGAGATACACTTTGTTGAAGAATACACCAAAACAACAGCGTATAAATTTTCAGACTTCCAATTCCCAACCAGTAATGCGGCGTTAGAAAAAAACTTTACACCTATTCTTATTGGTGAATGGCCATTTATGGGTGCACCATATGAGTCGTTAGAAACTATAGACATTTGTTTTGGTATTTTAGATAGGGCTGATATGTTAACAAGGTATGGTTGGTATAACACTAGGCTACCACAAAATAATACTAAAACTGGACAAGCTCTGGAAGAACTTAGTGATTATGAATCACAAAATATATATAATTTAATTAAAGACTACCCAGACTTACTTGGTGAGATGGGCAGAATAGGAAATTATAATGAATTGGGGGCTTATTTATTGGGGTATAACAAAACCATATTCCAAACCTACATACTAAATGACGGGATATATGACCCCCAGATTTTAAGTTATGTAAAAAATAATGTGGGTACTATTAAATACGAGTCAACTAATGTATCTGTAATACCACAAGATTTTGCAAAAAATTATGAGGCCCTTAAAGAGGTAAAACACCTAAGTGGTTTTTATGACTTAGTACCAGCAGTTATTAATTCGGTTAATACAAACTACTCTAACGCTGGGTCATATTACACCGCTCCAACAACTTTAGGGGGTCCAGGTACAGTAACATTTTATAGTGTCCACGAAAGCTTATATTATGATAATACCGATACTAATATACTAAGAGATAACAATGTGTGCTATTTTACTGGAATGATACCCCAACTATGTGGTAATCGTGAAAGGAATTTTTTCTTTAATCATGGTCTAAAACCAAGAAATGAAGAGTTAAAAGACCTATCAGAACCTTATGGACAAAGTGTTTTCTACACACCACCAATAGATAATATGTATTTTGGAAATTTACTAATAACAGAAGGTCCGATAAGAATGGCAGGTAACCCAACACAAGGTAATGTTGTTAACTCTGCGGGTGGACCAAATATCAATATTAATATTGAGGATAGTGAGGAAAGAATAACTTCTATGTTAAACACCCCTTATTTTATAAATTCTATTATTGAGGGTGTTGGTGACGATAGGGTAGGTACAGCAAATGCTTATAGAAAATCAGCTTATCTTTTTTTAAATTCTTTACCACTTCCTACATTTAGAGAAAAAGTGGGAAAAAATGGCAGTCCGACCAATCCGGATGACTTACCTACATATATATCGTCATTATTTAATCAATTACCAGCAGTACACCAACTACCACTAGCTTTATTATTGAGAATTGGTTCTGTGTGGTGGAGATATAAAACAGATGTCCAAACAACTACAGACCCACTACAAAGTATGTGGGGTAATTTAGGTCGTAATAATAATTCTGGTTCACCAGCCCAAGCCTATGACACAAACACATCTAGTTTAAGTTTAGATTATACTTTTATAGAACCAGCTGTTGGTGGTTTATCCTGGGTTTACCAATCACAATCAGCAACTAATATGATGGTTGGGGTATACCCACAAGTAATTGACTGTATTCATTTTATAGCCACTGGTCAAAATGGGTATACAAATATGGGGTCCGGTCAAGTACTTAATAATATACTAGGACCTACAGCAAATTTAAACATTAGCACTAATGTAGAAATGGGTAGAAAATTAACAGATGGAACAGATATTAGTTTTCACGACGTATACCTAGACTCAAATAACATCACCAACCCAAATAATGGAGCTAGTTTTAATAACCAAGTACCACCAGAACGTTATTATATACTATATCCTTCTTCTGGTGGATTACTAAATACTGATGCCTCACTAGAAGCTATAGGTCTAAATGATGTTAATTTACATAATGGAGCCTGTAAATTATTTTGGAAAGGAGCTCACTACGGGTACTTCGCACATAGAGCTTCATTTATAGGAACACCTGGGCAATATCTTAAAAACGTAAACCCAACCACACAACATCAACCAGCTTGGAATTTTAATGATGTAGAAGTACCAAATTATAGTACTATAGAAGAATTATTTGCTGTATTTAGTAAATCACAATTAGATGAGTTTGAAAGTTTATTTTTAAGTTTTTCAGAATCTGGTGGTAGTGTAGAAGGACCACTAAGTTCCATGAAAGAATTTATAAAAGAAATTACTATAATACCAGAATCTTTTATTAGAGACAGTGCTGGAAATACTAACACTAATATAAATGATGTGATTAGTGATTATGAACCACACAATTTAGCGAACGCTCAATACAATAAACTAGTAACGGTATTAAATGCGTTTTTACTTTACCATGTAGAATACGCCCACCAAACAACAAATAACCTAGATAGTTTCCAACACGGAATGACTAGCTTTGAAGCTACTATGGGTCTAATAGGTAACAATATTAGTATTGACGATACTGAGGATAAATATAATTTTGGTAGGTATATAGATAGTGCAGTCACCATACCCCCAATAGGTTCATTCTTTGTTGGTAATCCACAAGTTTGGCAAGATGTTAGATTAAATGTTGGTAGATTCTACTCAACACCATCAGGTTCTGAACCATCAGACTTATTAGCACCCCAAGACGAATCCAACCCAATATATAAATTTTTTACAACTTGTAGAGGTGCAGAAGGGGGGATTGAGTTTACTAGTAAAAATGTGGAAATTTTCGCACCTGTAATTAGAATGTATGCTAGTTATTGTGCGACAGTATCTAACATAACAGCGGATAAATATTTAAAGATATTTGGCACTACAACTGATACCTTAGAGGTGGTTGACTATGTAGATGGGATTACTTCTAAATTACAAAAATTAATATCTACAAACATAGAAGAAAATGAGACTAGAACAGCAGACGTTACTGATGATAGACCTTCTATTGAAGCAGACAATTTAAAGTTGGAGTTGTATACAACATTTAAAACACTTAATGATAGGTGGGTAGCGGGTACAGACTTAACACAACAAACATTATTTGAAAGATTTTTATTTTTTGATAGGGCAAATAGAGATATTGGTGACGAGGCAATTATTAACATATGGGATATAATACAGTTAGATTCACCATTTGGTGGAAGTAATACCAATACACTAACACAAAGTGTCGCTAGTTACCTATCTACTATTTTAGCTAATAACTATTTTAATTTTATTCCTTTACCAGCTTACATAAACTTTTTTAATGTGGCAAACGACAACTCACAATTACAAGGAAACGCAATGTTTGGAACATTTAAAACAGTAGATTATTTAGAATCACAACCAGCGTTTTTATGTCAGTATGTTGGACCACCGTCTAGCCAACTTAAGGTGGATACACCTAATAATGGTTATAAGAATGATAGTTTTACGATGAATAGAACTGCTAACAACCCACTACTATCGGAAAATTGTGGTGACAAACAGCTCTCAAATAAAGTAATGGGATTTAATGTAGACTTCGGAATACCAAATCAAAACATATTTGAGTCTATTACTTTAGACCAATCTCAATTTCAAGACACTTCTGAAAGTTTTAAAATATTACAGGATATGGCTGATTCTGGTGGTGGGGGAGCAACATCTACCGCATCACTTTCACTATTTAACATATACTCCAATAGGTCGTATAAAGCAAGTGTGACATGTATAGGTAATGTAGCAATCCAACCAACACAATACTTCCAATTAAGATACTTACCTATGTTTAATGGACCTTATTTGATTTTAAATGTAGAACATAATATAACACCAAATAATATTGAAACCAGTTTTGAGGGTGTGAGGGTACCAATACCAACACTACCTAAAATAGATAAATTAGTACAAAGAGTTAATAAAAAGATTTACCAAAAGGCTGAACAAAGGTTTAAGGATAACTCACTAGATTTGTATTTAGATAATTTAAGTGCTACAAAAAACCAACTAAACAAAACACCACTAAATAATGGGTATGTGAATACAGAGATATTTTTTGGCAGTGACATTTTAGTGGATGACCAAGTACAATTCAATACCCCAATACCTACAAGTTATTTAAATTCACCAATAGTGGACCCAGAAGTTGTTCATTTAGGTTATGATTTTGTTCTAAATGCGGATTACGAACTACAAGCCTCTACAACTCCAGGTGTTAATGTAACCGCTTCTATAGGTGGTATAGTTATAGACATAAAGGATGGTTGTAATCCACTACAAAATTCAGATGGTTGTGGAGAATATGGAAATTACGTAGTTGTAAAAACACTAATTAATGAAAATCCAACGACCGATGATGACACATCTTATTATATTACTAGATATGCTTTTTTAAGAAAAATTATTGGGGTTAAAAAAGGAGATACTATTAGTAAACTAACACCGGAACAAACAGTAATTGGACAAATTGGTAATAGTGGATTATCCGAAGATATTCACCTACATTTTGAAATATTAAGGTATGTAAAAAAGGGACAAAAAATTATAAAACATTACTTGCAACCACAACAGATAGTGAGGGAATTTAATCAAGTAGGTCCATAATTTAATTTAAATTGACTATTATTAACTTTAGTTATATTTATTAGTATAAAGAAAAAATTTATTATTATGGTTAACGAAACATTAAAACAAAAATTAGGTAATTTTATCGGTAAAAAAACTGATAATGTTGTAGATAACGGTAACACACCACAAGGACAACAAGTTTGTGATTTAGACACTGGAATTTGTTATACTATTAGAAGTAGAGATGGGTTAATAGAAAGAGTAGAAAATTCTATCAGAGTAAACCGTAAAGTACAAGTAGAATCACCTTCAGGTGATGTAAAACAATTATTAAATGGATAATAACGTCAAAGAAGAACTACTAAGAGAATTAAATCGATTTAAAGAAATTGGACACAATTCAGACAATCTTACAGAACAAAACATGGCTGTTAACAACGGTTCAGGATTCCTAGATTCCCAAGGAGAATCAGATAGGTTAAAAGAATACACGAGTCGACAAAAAGAAATGGCTGAACAAGAAGCTGATGATGAATTAGAGTTAGGAGATGAGGGAGAAACTGAAGAGTTGGATATTCCATTAGACCCAGAAGGAGAAACCGAAGAGGATGAAATAGATACTGATATTGATACTGAAGTTGTTGATGATGAAGTGGAAATGGACACGGTTAATGATAACGAAAAAGAATTAGACGTTACTGACTTAGTTACTAAACAAGATGAAGTTAATACAGAACTTTCAGACCAGAAAGACATATTACAAAAAAATACAGAAAGTCTAGACGATTTAATGAACAAATTAAGTTCCCTAGAAACACACCTAACCTCTATGGACGATATGGTTAACAAAATATCAAACTTAGAAAAAAAGATAGAAGAATATAGACCTAGGACACCAGAAGAGAAGGTAGGTCTAAGAAAATACGATAGTGGTCCATTTAATAAAACCTTAACTGATTTTTTTACTGACAAAGAAGAAGTTTTTGACGAAACAGGTAAAAAACAATACATCTTAAAAAAAGATGATGTAGAAAATTATAGTGAAGACGACATTAAAAAAAGCTTTGACCCAACCCAAGAAGAAAACTAAAAACTAAATTAGTTTTAGTTTGACAAACCCATTTAACTTTATTATCTTTACTTATATATTGATTAATTAATTATTAAAAAAAAAATTTATGAGTAATAGTTTAGACGCGGTTTTAGCCCAATACGAAAAAAACAAACAAAGTGGTGGTTCCACAAAACCACAAATGACATCAGAAGAAAGAATGAAACAATATCTTTCGATAATGTTACCAAAAGGAACCAAACAAGGAGAAAAAAGAATTAGAATAGTACCGACAACTGACGGTTCATCACCATTTAAAGAAGTATTTTTTCACAATGTCCAAGTACAAGGAAGGTGGCAAAAACTTTATGACCCAGGAAAAGATGAAACTGGAAAACCATCCGGTGAAAGAAGCCCATTAAATGAAGTTGAAGAAGCTTTAAGATTGGCGGGTGATGCACAATCAAAAGAATTAGCACGTTCTTATCGTTCACAAAAATTTTACATCGTAAAAGTTGTAGATAGAGATAATGAAGAAGATGGTGTTAAATTTTGGAGATTTAAACATAATTGGAAAGGTGACGGACCAATCGACAAGATTATACCAATATGGAGAAATAAAGGTGACGTAACCGATATTAATGAAGGTAGAGATTTAATATTAATCTTACAAGCTGTACCATTACCAGGTGGTAGAGGTGAATATACAACAGTATCTTCAGTTATGTACGAAGACCCAGGAGTATTATCTACAGACCCAGCTCAAGCAAAAGAATGGTCAGGAGATGAAAGAACCTGGAGAGACGTATACTCACAAAAACCAGTAGAATATTTAGAAGCTATTTCTAAAGGTTTAGACCCAATATGGGACTCAGAACAAAAAAAGTATGTTTATGACGACCCTAATGGTGTACAAAATACAACACAGACAACTACTTTAGGTTCTACAAACGACCCACAAGCAAATGACCCACAATCAGAAGATTTACCATTTTAATAAGTAGATATGGCATTAAAAAAGAAAACATTTTCAGAACTGAAAAATAAATTCTCAAAGAAAGCTAACTTTAAACCAGAAAGATTTTTTGATTTAGGGAAAGCTTTCCTTGATGCTACTGGTTTACCCGGTCCAGCGATGGGACACTTACAGATGTTTTTAGGTCATTCTGATACTGGAAAAACCACAGCTTTAATAAAAGCAGCGGTTGATGCTCAAAATAAAGGGATACTACCTGTGTTGATTATTACCGAACAAAAGTGGGGTTTTGAGCACGCAAAACTTTTAGGTTTTGATTGTGAAGAAGTTGTAGATAAAACTACAGGTGAAATAGACTGGGACGGATTCTTCTTATTTAATAACGACTTCCAATACATAGAAGAAATCACCGACTACATTAACACTTTATTAGACGCACAAGATAAAGGTGAACTGGAGTACGATTTATTGTTTTTATGGGATTCTGTTGGTTCAGTACCCTGTAAAATGACGTTTGATGGAAAGGGTGGTAAAATGCACAATGCAGCTACCCTAGCTGATAAAATAGGTATGGGGTTAAACCAAAGAATAGGAAAGTCTAGAAGACAAGATTCTAAATATACAAATACATTGGTTGTGGTAAACCAACCATGGGTAGAATTGCCGGATAACCCATTTGGCCAACCTAAAATTAAAGCCAAAGGAGGAGAGTCACTATGGTTAAACTCAACACTAGTATTCAGATTTGGTAATCAAAAAAATGCTGGAACAACGAATATTTCAGCTGTAAAAGAAAAAAGAAAAGTAAAGTTTGCTACTAGAACTAAAATAACAATTATGAAAAATCATGTTAATGGTTTGGGGTATGAAGATGGGAAAATACTTATAACCCCACATGGATTTATAGCTGGTAGAGAAGTCACAGAAGAAAAAAAATCAATAGAAAATTATAAACAAGAACACGCTACCTTTTGGTCTGAACAATTAGGTGTTGGTGGTGAATTCGACTTAAAAATAGAAAAAGAAAATGACTAAATTAAAAAAAGGAAGTAAAGTAAAGGTACACTATGTTGGAACACTAAAAGATGGTACAGAATTTGACAACTCAAGAACAAGAGACCAACTATTAGAAGTTACTATAGATGATGGAAATTTATTAAAAGGGTTTAATGATACAGTTAAAAACTTACAGGTTGGTGAAAGTACTGAGGTTAGTTTAAAAGCCAAAGAAGCATATGGGGAATATGTGGATGAAGCGGTTATAAGTGTTAAAAAAGAAGAATTCCCTAAAGACTTTAAATTTGAGATAAATGGGTTCATTCAAGGGCAAGATGAAATGGGGAGACCGGTACAGGGTCAAATTGTTAAGATAGAAGAAAATACGATAAATCTAGACTTAAACCACCCCCTTGCAGGAGAAGACCTAAATTTCAACATAGAGTTAGTAGAAGTAGTACAGTAAAAAAAATTGTTTAACCTTTTAATTAAATGTCTTGATAAGAACATTAGTAGTTGACGGAAATTCTTTATTAAATACAGGCTTTCACGGTATTAAAAATATGTATAATGGAGAAAACCATATAGGTGGTTTGTACCATTTTTTAAATACATTAAGAAAACTAATTGATACCTACTTAATAACTAAGGTTGTTGTTTTTTGGGATGGAAAAGATAATACAAAACCAAGAACACAACTATATCCACAGTATAAATTAAATAGAAGACTCAAACCCAAACCGGTAGACGAGTTAAATTCCTACGCAACACAAAAACTACGTACCCAAGAATATCTAGAAGAACTATACGTCAGACAAGCTACCTTTGAATATTGTGAAGCTGACGATTGTATGGCGTATTATTGTGAAAAATCCACAAAAGAAGATATAATAGTATTAACTTCAGATAGGGACTTATTACAACTAATTTCTAAGGATGTGTCGTTACATATCATTTCTTTAAATAAATTGTTTAAATTTGGTGATAAAGTACCTTTAGATGGTATGTATATACCACCAGACAATGTTAGATTAGTAAAAACTATATGTGGTGATTCTTCAGACAATATAAAAGGGATTAAAATGGTTGGGATAAAATCGTTAGCCAAAATAAATCCAGATATATTGGAGAAAAAAATAACTTTAGACGACATAATAAAAAAAATAAAAACAAAAAATAAAGTTAGTGTTAAGGAAAACAACATACTTAACGGGATAACACAAAAAAATTTAGAACCAAAAAATAATATTTTAGAAATTAACTATAATATTATAGGTGTCGGTAAACAATTCCTAACCGAAAATGCTATAAATGGTATACAAGACTTATCAAAAGAAGCTATAGACCCAGAAGGTAGACACTGGAAAAACGCTTTGGACTTGATGATGTCAGATGGAATTCTTAATATTTTACCTAAGACAGATGATGCCTGGGTAGATTTTGTAAGACCTTTTTTAAGGTTAACTAGAATAGAAAAAGATTTTTATATTAAAAAAAACAAAAATTAAAATGAAAGAAAAATTTGAAAACACACAAAAATGCGAATTCTTACTGGAATTGGGTAAAAATATAATTTGCCAAAGATATTTTACAGTAAGGAATTTTAACCCTAAAGCTATGAATTCTTTAGACTTATACCATACAGTTAGTTATGTTGTAGACAAAATTGAAGGTAGTTTAGTACTAAAAACACTACATTTTTTAGATAGTTCCTACCGAGAAAATAGTAATGATGTGGTTAATAAAGGTGAGACCTTTACGATAACAATTAAGGTTGGAAATAAGAAAATATTATCAACAATCTTTCCCTCGAGCGTCTACCCCCCGAAAATTAGATACACGGTAGATATAAGACCACAAATATCTTATATACTAAGAGAGTTAACTGAGACACTGTCCAGAAAAAAACTTACTACGCACTACCAAGATTATAGCTTAATTGTGAGCAAATAACGTATTTATTAATAAAGAATTTTAGATGAGTGATAAACAAAATTTTGGATATCTAGGATATTCATTCCAACTTAAATTATTAAACTTAATTATTACGGATAATAAATTTTTCCAGGTAATAATCGACGCGATAATCCCAAAATATTTCGACAACCAGTACTTTAGACTGATAATGCAGTTAATTAAGGAATACTATGAAAAATATGATACTTCTCCCTCATTAGATGCTTTAGACCAGTTGACAAGAATTGAAATTTCTTCAGAAATGGCAAGAAAGTATATTGTTGATATGTTAAAAGAAATTAAAGATTCTTCATTTGAAGACCATCTTTTTATTAAAGAAAAATCTTTAAACTTTTGTAAACAACAGGAACTTAAAAAAGCTATTAGAAAAGTTGAAAGTATAATGGAAAAAGGTGAATTTGAAAATTACGATAAGTGTGAAGAGTTAATTAGGGACGCTATTAAAATAGGGGATGGTGATGAGGGAAGTTTTGAAATTTTTACAGAACTAGATAAATTGTTGGATGAAGACTATAGACACCCAATCCCAACCGGGATTGATGGTTTAGATAACATACTTAATGGTGGTCTAGCTAAAGGTGAAATTGGGGTTGTTTTAGCTCCTACTGGGGTGGGGAAAACCACTATGTTAACCAGATTTGCCAATACAGCTTTTAATATGGGGTACAACGTACTACAAATATTTTTTGAGGATAACCCAAAAATAATACAAAGAAAACATTTTACATGTTGGACGGGAATCCCAAATAATGAGTTAAGTGACCATAAAGAAACAGTACTTGATAAAGCAGATGAAATGAAAAAAACTGGTGGTAAGCTAATACTAAAAAAATTACCGTCAGACGAAATGAGTATGTTACAGATTAAAAATCAGGTTAGAAAAATAATATCTGAAGGAACTAAAATAGATATTATTTTGATAGACTACATAGACTGTATATTACCAGACCGTGCATTTAATGATGAATGGAAAGGTGAGGGTTCTGTTATGAGAAAATTTGAAGGTATGTGTCATGAACTGGATATTGCTGGGTGGACCGCCACACAAGGAAATAGAAGTTCTATATCTTCAGATGTGGTCACTACAGACCAAATGGGTGGTTCCATCAAAAAAGCTCAAGTGGGTCATGTTATTATATCAGTAGCAAAGACTTTACAACAAAAAGAAATGGGTTTAGCGACAATAGCTATTGTTAAATCTAGGTTAGGTAGAGATGGTGTTATATTTGAAAATTGTAAATTTGATAATGGAACATTGGAAATAGATACCGAAACAACACAAACATTCTTAGGTTTCGAAGAAGAAAAAACTAACAGAAACAGGGAGAGAGTTGCACAAGCTCTACAAAGAAGACAACAAGTAATAAATAAAAGTAATTAATAAAATAAAAAATATGGAAGTATCAAATAAGATTCTGTCGGATATTACTGTCTACATGAAGTACGCAAAATACCTACCAGAACTGAATAGAAGAGAAACGTGGGACGAATTGGTAACACGTAATAAGGAAATGCATCAAAAAAAGTATCCTAGTTTAAAAGAAGAAATAGAACAAAAATACAAATTAGTGTATGATAAAAAAGTACTACCTTCTATGAGAAGTATGCAGTTTGGTGGTAAACCAATAGAAATTTCACCTAATAGAATCTATAACTGTGCGTACCTACCTATAGAACATATTGATTCATTTAGTGAAACAATGTTTTTATTGTTAGGTGGTACCGGTGTTGGATATTCAGTACAAAGACACCATGTAGACAAATTACCTGTAATACAAAAACCATATCAGAAAAGGAAAAAAAGATTTTTAATAGGAGACTCTATTGAAGGATGGGCTGATTCTATAAAAGTTCTTATGAAAACATATATGAATGGTGGTGGAAGTAGAGTAGAGTTTGACTATTCAGATATTAGACCAAAAGGCGCTAGATTAATAACATCAGGTGGAAAAGCACCAGGACCTCAACCACTAAAAGAATGTTTAGTAAAAATTGAAGGTCTATTAAACCAAAAAGAAAATGGAGAACAACTCACAACTATTGAAGTACATGATATCGTATGTCATATCGCTGACGCCGTATTGGCCGGTGGTATTCGCCGTGCAGCACTTATATCGTTATTTAGTGCTGATGATGAACAAATGATTGGTTGTAAATCAGGTAATTGGTGGGAATTAAACCCACAAAGAGGTAGAGCAAATAATTCCGCTTGTTTGATGAGACATAAGATTACAAAAGAATTTTTTATGGACCTTTGGAAAAGGGTTGAGTTATCGGGAGCTGGAGAACCAGGAATTTATTTAAATAATGATAAAGACTGGGGAACAAATCCTTGTTGTGAAATCGCACTAAGACCAAACCAATTCTGTAATTTATGTGAGGTAAACGTATCAAACATAGAATCACAAGAAGACCTAAATGAGAGAGTTAAGGTTGCGTCATTTATAGGTACACTACAAGCGGGATACACCTCATTCCACTATCTAAGAGAAATATGGCAACAAACAACCGAAAGAGACGCTTTAATAGGGGTCTCAATGACCGGAATTGGTTCTGGAAAAGTATTAAACTATGACATGCCAAAGGCTGCCAGTCTAGTAAAAAGAGAAAATACAAGAGTTGCAAAGTTAATAGGGATAAACCAATCAGCAAGATGTACAACAGTTAAACCAGCAGGAACAACTTCATTAACATTAGGAACATCATCAGGTATTCACGCTTGGCATAATGATTTTTATGTTAGAAGAGTTAGGGTTGGTAAGAATGAAGCTATTTATACTTACTTATTAAATAACCACCCAGAATTAGTAGAAGATGAATACTTTAGACCACACGATACAGCGGTAATTAGTATACCACAAAAAGCACCAGAAGGTTCTATAATGAGAACAGAGTCACCTTTCCAATTACTAGAACGAGTTAAAAAAGTTGCTACAGAATGGGTAAAAGCAGGTCATAGAAACGGTTCAAACTCACACAACGTGTCCGCAACAATTTCTTTAAGAGAACATGAATGGGACCCAGCTGGTGAATGGATGTGGGAAAATAGAAAATCTTATAATGGTCTTTCTGTTTTACCTTATAATGGTGGGACATATACACAAGCACCTTTTGAAGATATTACAGAAGAAAAGTATGAAGAAATGATGGAGTCTCTAAAAGATGTTAATTTAAGTATGGTTGTTGAATTAGACGATAATACAAATTTAACTGGTGAATTAGCGTGTGCTGGAGGGACTTGTGAAATAGATGTTGACTTAAAATCTATAGAAAAAGAAAAAGCTCTAGATGAAGCATAAGTTTAGTAAAGAAATATTATACCATTTTAATTGTGGTAAATGTAACAAATGGTGGTCAATTGCTGACTACCATTTGTTTTCTAATAATGTACCAGAAAATGAAAAAAAGGTACCTATTTTAATAATATGTCCCCACTGTGGACATAATGAAGAAATAAAAGAAATAACAGCTAATGAGAAAAGATGATTGGATTAGTAGACTACACTATAGAGAGTTCGTACAACCAAAACTACAACCTAAAGATTTTTACTGGGATGAAGGTAAAATGGTTATGACAGAAGAATACCATAAAAAACGAGGGCATTGCTGTGGTAATAGGTGTAAACACTGTCCATTTTCCCCGAAATATATCAAAACTAATAAAAAACTCAAAGAGTAATAAACCAAGACCAAACCAATGTTCCAAGTATTTATTATAAAAAAAGAATGCCAAATCAAAGATACGGAATAACATTTCCTTTTGAGGATAGTTCACAAGGATTTTTTCTTGGGTTAAATAAAAGTACTGAAAGTGAAGTACGTTCTAATTTAATACACCTTATTCTTACCTTAAAAGGTTCACGTTACTTCTTGCCGGATTTTGGTACTAATCTTTTAAAGTATATTTATGAACCATTAGATGGGGCAACAAAAACTAACATAGATAAAGAAATAAGAAATGCGGTAAAAAAATTTATGCCTGGATTAATTATTAATGAGGTTAGTGTAAAATCCGCAGAAGATATTAGGGAGGAAGAAAAAACACAAAGTGAACCTAACGACCCTAGTTTAGTAGATAATAGTTTTGGGTTTGTTGGTGACGCGGAAAGAGAATATACCCTAAGAATTAGAATAGACTACAATAATGGAGATACCTTGTTCTCTACTAAAGATTTTGTGATAATTAATTTATAAAATGGCAGAAAAGAAAATAGCATACACAGAAAGAGATTTTTTAGGGGTTAGAAATGAATTACTAAGAATTACAAATACATACTACCCTAACTTAATACAAAACGCTAATGACGCGTCAATATATTCAGTATTTTTAGACTTAAATGCGGCAGTAAGTGACAATTTAAATTTCCAAATAGATAGGACATTCCAGGAAACAGTATTACAATTTGCACAAGAAAGGAGCTCTCTATATAATTTAGCAAGAACTTATGGTTTAAAAATACCAGGTAATCGACCTTCAGTTACAGTTTGTGATATATCAATTACAGTACCGGTATTCGGGGATAAAGAAGATTTCAGGTATTTGGGGGTTTTACGTACTGGTTCACAATTTAGAGGTGGTGGACAAATATTCGAATTGGTAGATGAATGTAGTTTTTCGTCACCATACAGTGTAGACGGTGTCCCAAACAGAACCAAAATACCAAACTTTGACGCTAATGGAATCTTAACAAATTATACAATAACTAAAAGAGAAGTAGTTGTTAATGGAGTCACTAGGGTATTCAAAAAAGAAATAACAGACGCTGATAATAAACCATTTTTTAAATTATTTTTACCAGAAAAAAATGTAATAGGTGTAACATCCGTGATACAAAAAGACGGAGTTGGGTACCAGACACTACCAACTAACGACGAATTCTTATCGGTAAATAATAATAGATGGTATGAGGTTGATGCGTTAGCAGAAAGTGAAGTTTTTGTAGAAGACCCATCGTCACCACCTGACGAATCTGGAATTAAAGTTGGTAAGTATATGTATACTGAGGATAGGTTTATAACAGAGTTTACACCAGAAAGCTTTTTCTTTTTAAATTTTGGTAGTGGTAATCAAACGTCCCAAGACACCCTAGATGAATTTGCTTCTAAAGGTGTTAAATTAAATATGGCTAAATTTATGGATAACGTATCTTTAGGTAACATGGTTAAAGGAAATACTACATTGTTTGTGCAATATAGAGTAGGTGGTGGTCAATCCTCTAATATAGGTGCGGGAAGTATAAATACGGTAGGTACGGTCAATTTCAATGTTGTAGGGCCTAGCCCCCAAATTAATCAAGCTGTGATGAATAGTTTGTCTGTTACGAATGTTACAGCTGCTATTGGTGGAGCAAACCAAATGACACAAGAAGAGATAAGAAATTATATTTCTTTTAATTTTGCCGCACAAAACAGGTCTGTAACAATCACTGATTACATATCTAAACTTAGAACAATGCCCGCAACATTTGGTGCAGCTGCAAAAGTTGGTGTGAATGAGGTAGAAAATAAAGTAAATTTAAATATATTATCATATACTCCAGAAGGAAAACTTACGTCAGAAATAACACAAACATTAAAACAAAACATCTCAAACTACCTATCTAACTATAGAATGTTAAATGATTATATAGTTGTCGGCTCTGCAAAAGTGATTGATTTAGCTTTTCACCTAGACTTACTTTTGGAGTCCTCATCCAACCAAGGAGATATAATAACTGCTGTAATTACAACCGTAAGTGATTATTTTGATGTAGCAAAAATAGAAATGGGACAAGATTTAAATATGGGGCAACTTAGAGGTCAAATAATGAGAGTACCCGGTGTACTAAATATAATAAATCTAAAAGCATTCAACAAGGTTGGTGGAAATTACTCACAGGCTATAACATCCCAACCATATCTAGATTTAAATAGTAGAGAAATAGGTTTTATAGATGATACTATATACGCAAAACCAGATGAAATATTACAAATTAAATTCCCACAAAAAGATATAGCTATTAGGGTTAAAAAATAAAAAAACCCACAAAGTAACCTACTTTACATAAAATCGCTCTAAACTATCTTTAGTTTTAATAACATAAATATTTATTTACTAAAGAACATATGTCTAAATCATTTAGAGTAAGAACAGAAGTAGGTAAGGATAAAAACGTAACTTTTGAGTTAAAACAAGATTTTGACTTATTAGAAATACTAAGCTTATCCCTATCCCAAAAAGACGTATACACAAGAATGTGTGCCGATTTTGGTGTACTATGTGGTAGGGTACTCGTAAATGGTGGATATGGATTACCTAACGCTAAAGTATCTGTTTTTGTACCTTTAGATGATGAAGACGCGACCAAACCTCTAGTAACAGAATTATACCCATATACTCACATCTCGGATAGTAACCCTGATGGTGTACGATATAATTTATTAAGTAGTGAAAAAAACTTTGATTGTCATGTCCCAGTCGGAACCTTTCCAATATTAGGTGACGTACTAACAAGACAAGAAGTAGAGTATGTTTATAAAAAATATTATAAGTACACCGTAAAAACAAATGAGGCTGGTGATTTTATGATTTATGGTGCACCAGTAGGTACTCACGACATTTTAATGGATGTAGATGTGAGTGATATAGGGTGTTTTTCTCTTTTACCACAAGACTTTAAAGAACAAGGATTTGCGGACAATGAATTTAATGGAGCCAGATTTAAATCCAATACCTCTATAGACTCTTTACCACAAATAATGAGTCAAACAAAATCAGTAGATATTAGACCTTTCTGGGGTGATGAAGAATTTTGTAGAGCAGCTATAACTAGAGTAGATTTTGATTTATCAGATAATGGTTTTAAAATAGCACCTAGTGCTATTTTTATGGGTAGTACCGCAACTGACACCGATAAAGACTCGGTAACTAAAAGTTGTAGACCAAGAAAACATCAAGGAGACCTTTGTAGTTTGGTAAGTGAACCTGGTATTATTGATTGTGTTAGGTATACCCCATTCCTTAAAGACGACCCTAACGCTTATGGGTTTGGTACAATACCACTTGGTGGGACAGTTCCAGTATTAGAACGTTACTATTTTGAAAATAATGGTAGGGTTATCGACCGTTCCGGTTCGTTTTTGGTACACGTACCTATGAATTTAGACCATATGACGACCAACGAATTCGGTGAGTTAGTAGAGTCTGGTAATCCAGATGTTGGGGTACCTACTAGAGCTAGGACAAGGTTTAGGGTTAGACCAGAACAATCTGCGGGGTCAGCAAGACTCAGAAGAAAAGGTAGTTTCTTAGTACCTAATATACGAGAGTACCCTAATAAAGATAGGAGTTATACTTTTAGTATAAATTATAGTGACTATCCTAGACACGCTCAAACCTATTTAATACCCGCGGCCAAAGATTATTTTTACGATATGGAATTTAATAGGGTCTATAGTCCAGCACAATTTCACGACCACGTAAAACATAATGGAAGAAGAGAATTCATAGGTATAAAAGAAATATTACCAGAAGAAGACCAACAATGTTCAACAACCGCCGTACACTTCCCAATCAATAGTGCTGTAAGAAAATTAACTTTTATGCTTATCATAGCTCAATTCATAAATGAATTTTTGGGTATGATATATGCTATGTTAATAACTTTTGTTTCTCTAATAGCTTTCATATTAGGTATTGTTATGGGTATTGTATTTGCTATAATTACAGTTATATGTGCCCTACTACAAGCACTGTGTGACTTATTAAACGCTGTACCAAGTATTTTCGGGATTACAATTATTTCATGTCCAGGTTGGTTACAGGATTTAATATGTGACATGGGTTGTGGAGACTTCTGTATGACCAGTGGTTGTTTTGGTTGTCAAGGACCAGACCCAAATGATGATTGTTTATATTTTGGTATACCTATGAGTTTTGTGTTATTTACACTA
>Ga0209337_1000132_pt1 | contig 60672 bp, 78 predicted proteins | sample LinPmetageLP53_FD_184044 | JGI IMG/M metagenome (GOLD analysis project Ga0209337, IMG submission 184044) | Marine viral communities from the Pacific Ocean - LP-53 (SPAdes) (version 2) | ecosystem: Environmental > Aquatic > Marine > Oceanic | place: Pacific Ocean | collected 2010-02-08
AAGAATTAGCAATGAGATTAGATTTAAAAACACCATACAAATGGGTAATGGATAATCTAATTCCAAACCAATCATCTGATGTACAAGAGAGATGGAAGATAATGAGTAAAATGGTAGAATTGAATCCTGAATGGGTAGAGGAAGTAGTAAACAATAGAGAGTTAAAGTTATCTGATGTACTGCATGACTTTAAAGGTATCTACTCTGAAGATGAGCATTTCCTACCGAGAATACAAGCAGAGGATATCTTAGGAGATTTTGATGAGAATGGAGATGCAGTTGATGTAAAAGAACACACTTTTGATGAGGTCTGGGATAATATCATAGAGTATGGAATTGCTACTGAGGATGAGTTAAGATTAGTATGTCATATTAATGGCAGTAAGATTGAAACTTTGAATGATGTATTAGAGGTAAGAACATCTTATAAAGATTGGAGTCAATACAAATCAATGGAAGGATAAGATACTCTGATGAGGATTTAATATCCGAAACACTACGCAAGTAGTGTCAGTATCATAAGATACCAATTAACACACCCACAATGACAACAAGCGAAAAAGCAGTAGAGGTACTTAAAACCAAGTATGGCATAGATGCAAGAATCTATGAGGACAATGTATACTTATCAGTATGGAACGATGAGTTATCTGATACCATAGATGCTGAAGCATCTTCTAAGCAAGTTTTAGAATGGGCATCTGAGTATGTAGAGGATGTTTGGAATAAGGTATATGAAGCACTTAGTAAGGCAGAATCTATGTGTTATGAATCAGGAGATGACAAGTTATTTGATATGTGCGTTTACCATAAAGATATCATTGGAGATGATGATTTAGATGGTAAGGACGCTCAACAGATGTTGGAGTTTGCCGAATCAGTATATAAGATTGCTAATTTAAAGAAAGGATTAAACCCTTTAGTATAAGAAATAATAAAAAAATAAATAGATATGAAAGAAGAATGTTACAACTGCGATAAGCAGTATGAGTTTGTAGAAGTTCCATCAGGATGGGATGAAGAGTATTGTACTGACTGCAATGAAGAGTTAAGCCCTTACTTATGTAATAACTGCAATGAAGAGATAGATGAACCTGATGCCTTTTGTAGTAAGTGGTGCAGTCAAGAGTATTGGTTATGATTTAATTGTGTGTGAACGATAGGGTTGTGCCTATCCTACCTTAACCTCAATGCGTAAATGCATTGGGGATTTGGTAGTAGAGGAATGTTCCTTACACAATTAAAATTAAATAGAATGGAAAAAGAAAGATTGTTAAATTTTCTAATAGATGACTTAAAGAAATTAGAAAAGAATATTGAGGTATTGGTAGATATGATTAACACCACACACCTACATTATTCGGACACAAAAAAACCTTTAGAGAATATAGACAATTTTATATCCTATTGGAAACAACATAGTAATAAATTAAATAAATAGATATGAAAGAGTACAACGATCCAAATTGGAATAAACTAAAAAAAGAGTTAGGAAACATTATATTAGAAGGAATATGTTTTGCATTCTGTGTAGGATTTATCTTAAGTATATTTGTAGTTATACTAAAGGTTATATTTTAATACTAAAAAACTTGTGTATGTAAAAGTAAAACACTATTATTGCACAATAAATTAACTTAAATTAAATAGATATGAGAAGAACAATTGACAGAAACAAAGTAATTATATCACAGAATATGTGGTTAGAAAACATCCAACAAGAGATTGATAAAACTAATGGGAAATTCTTCTCAGCAGTTTTTGAGAAAAGCGATGGAACAATCCGTAAGATGCTTTGCAGAACAGGAGTAAGTAAAGGATTAAGTGGTAAAGGATTGAAATACAATGCAAGAGAAAGAGGTAATGTTATTGTATGGGATGTACAAAAGAGTGGTCACAGAACAATACCATTAAGAAGATTAATTGACATCCAAGTAAACAAAGTAAAGTATATTAACTCACTATTACCATTTTAATTATGAAAAAGAAATTAGAGTTTGCCTTAGAGTTTGGAGGATTTTATCATTCATGGCATTCAGAAACAATAGATAATGATATTGCAAATTATGATTATGACTGGGAAGAGGTTGACTATAAAAAAACACACGATAATTACTGCAAAGGATTATTAGAAAGTGTAAACAATGAATTAGATATGAACTTAGAGTTTGTTGAGTTAGATAGCCCAAGAGAATATAATTTTACAACTGATAAGATTATAGCATCAATACCACACAGCGAGTTTGCCGATCTAAAACAAGAGTATATAAACGATACAGAGTTTGTAGATTGGATTAATGAAGAAAGCAGAAGTAGAGATGGGTTTAGTAGTTTCTATTCAGGATTAGATGCTATAATAAAAGAAGATGATATATTACTACAATATATGTTTAAGTATATTAATAAACATCATTTAATATCAATTGACTTAGAAGTTGAATATGAATTAGAATTATTAGAAAATGAATAGAGAATTAACATACGATAAGTGGGTAAAATATATCCACGATTATCAACTAAATAAATACACACAAATGAAGAAAATATACGTAGATAATAGTAGGTTTATGGAGTTAGTAGATGAAATTGCTACTCAGCTAACTGAACTTAAATTAGGAGAAGATACTTATGCTTATAGTAATGAAGTAGGCCAAGAACATGTGTTAATGTTTCAGGAAGATGCTCACGACTATTACAATGGTACATATGATGAGATAGAAGAATTAATTAACAATACGATAAACGTATTTAGTAATAATAATAAAAATTAAATAAGATGAAAGTAAAAATTATGCAAAGAAGTGTATATCATAAATACGCTGAGGTAGAAGTAGAAGTACCGAAGAATATTAAAGAAGAAGATGTTCAATCATATCTAATTGACAATGAGGACTTATATTTTGAGGAGATAGATAAAAAAATATCAAAGACAGAATATGAATTTGGAACTGGTTTGTATGAGTTTGATGGAATGGAAGATGCTGAGTCAGATAGCGAATGGAGATTTGATATTGTAGGTAAACAATATGGAGGACACTTATAAATATACTCTGATGAGACTTTAATAGTCGAAACTACTCTTAGGAGTAGTCAGTATAAACTTAAATTAAATAAAATGGCAAAAGAAATTGCAGTAAACCAAATTGTAGTACCAACCTATTACATAGTAAATGAGGATGGTAGTATAACTTATGACTTTGAAATGATGGCAGAAGAATTTGAAAACAAACTATCTAAATTAGATGATAGTGTAGTTGTAATGTGTAGTGTAGAACAAATTAGTGAAATTAACTTAATAGATTAACTTAAAATAAAAACAAATGAGTAAAAGAAAGGGTAAAACAAACATTAAGATGGCTATCTATGATGAGATTAGAAAGATAGATGGTAGGCTAAAGAAAAAGAAAGTAATAGATAATCCTGAAGAAGCAAGTAGATTAATAGCTAAACGGGAAACCTTAACAAATAAATTAAGATGAAAGAAATATACGATATAATTCTAAAAGAAAAAGCTAAGGATTGTCCTAACAAAGAGTATATTCAATTCCTGCAACAAATGACTGACAAACCACCTAAAGAATATTTCATAGATGAGATAAAAAGACAAAATATTGAGAAAGAACTTTATAAGAGTAACACTCAGGAAGTAGAGGACTTTTTTAAAAATAGTGGTGAAACAGAAGAGTCAACAGAATACTATAAACAAATAGAATTTAATAATAATAAATGTATAAAATGGTTACTAAACCACGATAAAAATTAAATAACATGAAAACAGACTACTTAATAAAACAAATAGGTAATGAGGTAATAGATTTATTGCTGGAAAAAAATAAAGCATATGGAGATACAGCAAACGATCCTCCACAAATATTTTCTAAACTCTCTGCTAAAGAAGGAATACTGGCGAGAATAGATGATAAGTTAAGCAGAATCAAGCAAGTAGGACTCAATGATAAAACAGAGGATACAATGCTTGACTTAATTGGATACCTTATCTTATACAGGGTACAGATAAAAAAAGATGCATGGAATAACATTGATTATTCTATAAAGAAATAAAAAAAAGTTAAACAATATTTGGCCAAGTAATACAAAAGTATTATATTAGCCCTCTAATTTAATTTAATAAAATTTAATATGAAAAAGCATATATTTGATGCTTATGCTACTGCGATAGCAAAGCAATTTCATTTGACACTCGATCAGATGTTTACTAAAACTAAAAGAAGAGAAATGGTAGATGCAAGACAAATGCTCTACTATTTATGTATGGAAAGACCGATACGTATCTCTTACATTCAAAGATTTATGGAAGAACAAGGACATAGCGTTTGTCATTCTACTATTATTCATGGATATAAGAAAGCTAAATCAATGATTGATAGTGATAAAGATTTTCAAGAGGTAGTTTCTAAATTACAAAATGCATAATAAAGAAGAAATTTTTTCTCAAGCACTTAAAGATGCTAATGCTATTCACGAACAAAAGCCATTAGGATATAGTGTTATTAACTATGGAGTTAAAATCCAAAAGTTTTCCTCTAAGATAGAGATATTAAATTGTAGCAAAAGTGGAGATTATTTTCAGGAATGTTCTAAAGATGAATATGAAATGTTTTTTATTCATGGATGGAAAAAAGGTGGACTACGCTTATCTATGATGAATTGTAAAAGGAAATTAGATTTAATAGAAGAGAGAATTAAAAGAGAAGTAAACACAAGGAAAAACGATAAACATATACAAAGACTAAAAACAAGTAGAGAGAATCTACTTATTAAATATTCAAAAAGAAATAAACAATTAAATAAATTAACAAATGGAAAAGAAAAAGAACATCTTTAAGGAATTATCATCTATCTCTATCAAAGGGAAAACAGATAAAAAAGGAAAGTTTGATTACTTGTCATGGGCAAGTGCATGGAGTATGATAAAATCTGAACACCCAAATGCTCAAAGAAATGTATATGAATCAGAGCATACTGGATTAAACTTTTTTAGTGATGGTAAAACTGCATATGTAAAAGTAGGTATTACTATAAATGACATGGAGCATATTGATTACTTACCTGTTATGGATTATAGAAATAATTCTATTGCTATTGAAAAAGTTACGTCTATGGATGTAAATACAGCAATACAAAGATCAACTGCTAAAGCTATAGCGATGCATGGATTAGGTCTTTCTTTATGGATTGGTGAAGACACTATATTAACAACTGCTCCATCTCAACCAGTAAGTAAAAGCCCTGTACCTCAAACTAAAACTTTAGTAGAGTTAAATGTAGGAGATGAGAATTGGGAAAAGGTGCTGAAATATGTTGCTGATAATAAAGAGTTAGGTTTGCCTAAAATTATTAAAAACTTAGAAGTAAAATATAAAATTAAGCCTTTAGTAAAAAAGGAGATCTCTAAGCATATTAAATAATGGTAGATGTATTAGAGAAACTTAAAGATGATAACCATTACTATGGAGAGTTTGGTAGACAATTTTTATCTAATTCAGATATCATTACATTATTAAATGATCCTAAAAACTTTAGGGAAGAAAAAGATTTCACTAAAGCTATGCTTCTGGGTAGATATTTTCATACTGCTATGTTAGAGCCTGAAAAATTATTATCTAAAGAATTTTGTGCAATTGATGTATCAAGCAGAAACACTAAAAAATATAAAGAAGAATTAGCCGAGCACAATAGATCTTTAATGATGCTAACTAAAGAAAAAGATGGGATTGATAAGGCTATAAGCACAATGAAGAATAACTTAGAGTTTTATGATGCTATTTTTGATGAAGATAATGAATTTGAAGTTCCAGCTACTCAAGAAGTAATGGGAGTTATGTGGAAAGGAAAAGCTGATATAGTAACACCTGACTGCTTAATAGATTTAAAAACTACATCTAATATAAAAGACTTTAAATATAGTGCAAGGAAATATAACTATGATAGCCAAGCATATTTATATCAAAAGTTTTTCGGTAAACCTTTAGTGTTTTACGTAGTTGATAAACTAACATATGAATTAGGTATATATCATCCATCCCATGCATTTTTAGATTATGGGAAGGGGAAAGTAGAAAGAGCAATAGAAGTGTATAATAAATTTTACAGCAATGAATCTAAAGAAGATATTGAAAATTATATCATTAAAGAAATACTTTAATTATAAAGAAAACGTGGTCTGGTTGCAAATTCCAACCAACCTTACTACGACAGCGGAAAGAGATAAACTCATGGAAGCTACAATGAATCAGTTGGAAAAAATAATATATAAAAATTTTTAATTATGGCAGATGAAAAAATCTACGTAGGAAACGGCGTTTCCAAGTTTGATGGGAACATGATCTCATGCAGCTTATGTTTAACTGACTTACCCCAAGAACATATGTTCGAGTACAATGGTAAGAAGTACGTTAAGTTAAATGTATCAGCAAAAAGAGATGGTGAAGATGAGTATGGGAAAACACACTATGTTGTGGTTGACACATTCAAACCAGAAGCAAAGAAAGAAACAATACCTCAAAAAAACGAGGATCTACCTTTCTAAATTTCACTCTAAGAGAATAGATTAGGGGCTTTTTGCCCCTTTTCTTTCCTCTTTTTAATGATGAGATGATAAGTTTTCTTATAAATTATAGACTCTCTATATATAAACATTAAACTTAAACTCTCTTTACTTATTTATATATATATTTCTTATCATATAGTCATAAATAAAGAATATATAAGTAGTAGTTAGTAAAAAAAAGTTAAAATAAAGTTAAAATAACACATCATAAATCAAATAAAATGGAAATAACAATATTTAAAGATATTAAAGATACTGCTCAACCTTTCTATAGAGATGTATCAAAAATATTAATAAGGATTCAAGAAGGAGCATCCCAAGACATAGTAAGATCAATAAGATCAGAGAAAGACAAAGAAATAAGAAACGAATTAAAGCAATCATTACCGGCAGTATGTTTTAGTGGTAAATTTAGTAAAAGAAATGACTCTTCATTACTTGAGCATAGTGGGTTAATATGTTTAGATTTTGATGGATATGAATCTGATAAATTATTATTAGAGGAAAAAGAAAAGTTAACTAAGGATAGATATACATACTCAGTATTCATATCTCCCAGTGGTTTAGGCTTAAAAGTACTGGTTAAAATACCAGCCGAAAAAGATACCCATAAACAATTTTTTAATTCATTACAACTGCACTATGATAGCGAATACTTTGATGTATCATGTAAGAATGTGTCAAGAGTATGTTATGAGTCTTATGATCCTTTAATATTTATAAATGAGCAGTCAAGTGTTTTTAATCAAATTATTGAACAAGAGTATCAGGAGGTTACTAAACATAAGGATGTGCAAACTATACCAATAACTAATGAAAATAAAATTGTAGAAATTCTTTTAAAGTGGTGGGAAAGAAAGTATGGATTAAATAGTGGGGAAAGAAATAATAATGTTTACATACTCGCCTCAGCATTTAATGATTTTGGAGTTAATAAAACATTAGCAGAATATGTTATGGGTAATTTTGTTAGTAAAGATTTTACTCAAAATGAAGTGAAAAGAACTATACAATCAGCATATAAGCAAGCACAAAACTTTGGCACAAAGTATTATGAAGATGAAGAAAAAGTTAATAATGTAAAAAGAAAATTAAGAAAGGGGGCTACCGCCTCTGAAATTAAATCTGAAATTTCAGAGGACTTAGATGTTGAGGATAATGTTTTAGATAATGTAGTAAGAAGACTTGAGGAGGAACAAGATAATCAAAAGTTTTGGACAAAAAGTGATAAGGGTGTTGTTAAAATTATTCATCTTTCATTTAAGGATTTTTTAGAAGATAATGGATTCTATAAATTTAATCCTGAGGGAAGTAAGAGTTATGTGTTTGTTAAGGTAACTAATAATTTAATTGACCATACATCTGAAAAGGAAATAAAAGATTTTGTATTAAGTTTTCTTTTAGATGTAGATGATACCAGTATATATAATTACTTTGCTGAAAGTGTAAAGTATTTTAGAGAAGAATTTCTAACTCTACTGGGATCTATAAATGTATACTTTGTAGCTGATACCAAAAATACCGCATATCTTTACTATACAAATTGTGCAGTTAAGATAACTAAAGATGAAATTATTCCTATTGATTATTTAGATTTAGGAGGTTATGTTTGGAAGGATCATGTTATTGATAGAGTATTTGATGTTTGTAGTGTTACTGATTGTGATTTTCAAACCTTTATATCTAATATATCCGGAGGAAATGAGAAAAGAACTAAGTCTATGGAATCTACTATGGGCTATCTATTGCATGGATGGAAAAACTTATCCTATTGTCCAGCAACTATATTGAATGATGAGGTTATATCAGACAATCCAGAAGGAGGGACAGGTAAAGGATTGTTTATGAACGGATTATCTCATATGAAAAAGTTAGTAGTTATAGATGGTAAATCATTTAACTTTGATAAATCATTTGCTTATCAATTAGTTTCTGCTGATACTCAGATACTTTGCTTTGATGATGTAAAGAAACATTTTGACTTTGAAAGATTATTTAGTGTGGTTACTGAAGGCCTTACTCTTGAAAAGAAAAATAAAGATTCAATTAAAATACCATTTAGTAAATCTCCAAAGGTAGCAATCACTACTAACTATGCTATTAAGGGTAAGGGTAATTCATTTGCGAGAAGAAAGTGGGAATTAGAACTTAGTCAGTTTTATACTAAAGAGTTTACTCCACTGGTAGAATTTGGGAAACTAATGTTTGGAGAGTGGAATGATAATGACTGGTGTCAGTTTGATAATTATATGATTCAGTGCTTACAATTACATTTAGATAAAGGATTGCTAAAAAGTGAATTTGTAAACCTTAAGACTCGTGTACTTTCTGCTGATACATCTCACGAATTTATTGAGTGGTGTGGCATAATTGATGGAATATCTAATCCTAAGCTGTGTTTAGATACAAGGATTTACCAAAATGATTTATATTTAGATTTTATCAATGAGTATCCTGACTATGGACCAAAAGCAAAAATGACTGTAAGCCGGATAAAATTTGGTAAATGGCTCGTGTCTTATGGAAATTATAAGTTTGATTGCAATCCTTTACAAGGAAAAGATATGTTAGGTAAATGGATAAGCTATATAAAAAAATGATAGAGTTTAGAGAATACCAAAAGAATATTATATCTAAAGGTGTTGGTATTTTAAAACCTCATCGATTTTTATATTTAGCAATGGAGGTAAGGACGGGAAAAACCTTAACAAGTTTAGGGATTTGCGAAAAACTTGATGTTAAGAAGGTATTATTTATAACTAAGAAGAAAGCTATCTCCAGTATTGTTAATGACTTTGACTTATTAATGCCGGAGTTTGAATTAGAAGTTATAAATTATGAATCCCTACATAAGATACGTCAAACAGGATGGGATGTAGTTATATGTGATGAAGCTCATGGTATGGGAGCATTTCCAAAGCCAAGTGGAAGATCTAAAAAAGTGAAGAACATAATTTTTAGATGCAATCCTTATATAATTTTATTAAGTGGTACACCCACTCCAGAAGCCTACTCACAAATGTATCATCAAGTATTTTTTATACCTAACAATCCCTTTGCAAAGTATAAAAACTTCTATCAGTTTGCTAATGACTATGTAGGAGTGGTGAAAAAAAAGATAGGAGGAATGTATATTAATGATTATTCTAAAGGGAGTAAAAAGATCATTGCAGATATGTCCCCTTATACTATTAACTTTAGTCAGAAGGATGCAGGCTTTATAGTGGAAACTACAGAGAGTGTATTAGAAGTAGAATTAAAAGAAGCCACTAAAGATCTTATTAAAAAACTAAAACGAGACTTAGTGGTAGAAGGAAAAAATGAGGTAATATTAGCTGATACCTCCGTAAAGTTAATGACAAAGGTACACCAGTTATGTAGCGGAACTATTAAGTTTGAGAGCGGTAATTCAATGATTGTTGATTTAAGTAAGGCGGAGTTTATTAAGAAACATTTTAAAGGAAAAAAGATAGGAATCTTTTATAAGTTTAAAGAAGAACTTAATGCTATTAAAGAAGTATTTGGAAAGGATATATGTGTAGACTTAGAATGCTTTAATACTACACCTAAAAACATTGCTCTTCAAATTGTTAGCGGTAGAGAAGGTATATCTTTAAGGAAAGCGGACTGCTTAGTATATTACAATATTGACTTTAGTGCAACCTCCTATTGGCAGAGCCGAGATCGGATGACAACTAAAGATAGATTAAAAAATAATATCTATTGGATATTTAGTAAGGGAGGAATAGAACCGGATATATATAAAGCTGTTGTGAAGAAGAAAGATTACACCCTAACACATTTTAGAAGAGATTTTGTAAATTTGTAGCATGGAAGATCAAACAAATAAAGTAGATATGTCATTTTTTTTATATGTATTTTTAATTATTATTGTTTTTTTAATTGGAGTTTATTAAAATGAAAAAACTTATTACATTTACACTTATATGGATTAGCCAAAACTTAGCAATTCCTTTCTGGGTAGTGGGGCACATCCATTTATCTATACATAATTTCCATGATGCCATAGAGTTTATATCCTCTATAGTTATGAATATAATAGTAGCTATTGGATTTTATTTAGATTATAAAAATGACCGAGCAGCAGATACAAAGTAAAAGGATAAAGCAATTGGAGTCGGAAGGATACTATGTTCTTAAGCTAATCAAGACTAATAAGAATGGTATCCCCGATCTCCTTGCTATTCCACCTGGATGTGAGGTTTTATTTTCAGAAGTAAAAAAACCAACAGGTAAATTGTCAAAACTACAAGAGTATAGATTGAAAGAATTAGAAAAACATGGATGTAAAACGGAGATATATAAAGGAGGCGGGATATGATGTAGACGAATACTTTGTAGAGCAATTACAAGGTTTGGATATTCGCACAGGAATTAAAATTGCTAAGTTTATAGAAAAGAATGTAATTAAAATTCCTATGAATCGATTAGTGTCTACTGTATTAGGAGGATTAATAGTAGATGATGACAATAATCCTATTACTTTTGCTGTAGAAATTATAAAAGACAGTTCTCCCCACACTATTTTATCTGATCTTACACTTATAGAGATGGATGAGTACTTAGATTTAATCAACTTAAATAAAAAATTAAATGCAAAACGAAAAAACAAACGCTCTAAAAAAGATAGTTGAAGAAATATGCAGCGTTAATTTAGAACTAAAAAGCCAGAAGAGGGAATATGTAAATGCTCGGGCAATTTGTTATAAAATCCTTCGAGACACTGAGTATATGAGTTATAATTTTATTGCTCGTCAGTTTAAAAAGAATCATTCTACAGTGTTAATGTCAGTACGAGACTTCCCTTATTTAATAATGAGCGATCGCCAAATGGAAAGAGACTACGAAGGAATCTTAGCTATCTGGAAAGGTATGACTAAAGAATATATAGAGTTAAAACCTCTTGAAATAAAAAAACAATTAAAATATTTGGAGGAACAAAATAAATTGTTAAATTTGTCATTAATTGATGTTCAAGAAAAGTATGATAAAAGATTAAAACAACTTGAAGATCGTTTAAACCATCAAAAAATGAGTTATATATAGATGTCACGAGTAGCCACTGAAGATACTCAAATGATAAGTCACATTGAATACACATGTGATAGCATCCATGACTTCGGCGACCAACTATATGAAGACTTGATGGATAGAGAACACCAGAAAGCTACAGAAAAAGCACAAGAACTTATAAAGCTATTGTCTGACCTCATACAATCTATGTCAGATGAAATATAATAATATTAATGCCTTATAAAAACCCTGAAGACCAGGTAGCTGCAGCAAAACGTCATTATCAAGAAAATAAGGACAAAATTAAGGCCCGATCATATGAGCGAAATAAAGTGCAAAGAAAAAGGAATAGAGAGTTTGTAAAATCTATTAAGGAAATTTCAGAGTGTATAGATTGCGGAGAGAGTAACCCTTTAGTATTAGACTTTGATCATGTTAAGGGAGATAAAATATTAGCAATTTCTGATATGGCAAACCGAGCTTACGGAATAGAGTCAATATCAGAAGAGATGGATAAGTGTGAAGTGAGATGTGCTAACTGTCATAGAATAATAACAGATAAAAGAAAATATGATAAATGAAATATTAATGCAACAGTTAGAGGATAATGAATGTCTTCTTGCGGCTGGTTATGACTCAGCTTTAATAGGAATAACGGAAGGACCTAATCCAGTAGCTGTATATGACGCTGATGAGTGTATAAGATGTTTAATGGAAGAGGATGAAGAAAGGTTTAGCGAAGAGGATGCAATAGAATTTTTTCACTACAATACTGTCAATGCTTATGTAGGAAAAAAGACACCAATATATATAAGAAGATATGAATAAACAAATAGCAAAAGAATTAAATGAATTTAGCAAAGTTATTGCTAAAAGATTCTCTTATAAAAATAGAGAAGGAAATGTAAGTAATGAATCGTTTGTAGTGGAGGAAGTAGTGCCAACCTCGGACCATACAGCTATAATCAACTTTAAAAAGAGTAGTGGAAAGATAGGAGTAGCCTTCTGTTATTACATTGCTAAAGGACAATCAAAAGGATGGAAATACTTCTTCCCTACCGATTCTCATATAAACGGATTCCAAGCATTCTTATATTATAAACTGGAAGCAGAGCGTAGAAATTATAATAAGAATTTTTTAGTAGATCAATATAATAGAAATAGGGATCACGATAAACAAATAAAATTTGAAAATGAAATATAATAATATAAAAACCGTTCTAAGAAACAACATTAAAACTAATGTTAATAATCTATGGACTTGGGATAAGCAAGGAAAAAGCTTTACTTGTATTTATCATAATTATAATGATGACCTCCCTATATATACTCCTGCTCAACTACTGGAAGAAATAGAAAAAGAAATTAAGACGCAAGATTCTTAGCCCGTAAAAGCTCGGCACACTTTTCATACTCTTCAGTATTAGTAAAGTATTCAATTAAAACATCATACACATCATCTACCATAGGTACGTGTTTCTGTTCGGGGCTAAACATAAGATATAATTCCGCGGTATCTTCTATTAATTCTTCTAATGTTTTTTTACCTAATAATAGATTATAACTATGACGCATACAGGAGTCTTCGTTAAAGTTTTTCATTTATTTTATTATTATATATTTCTTGCGGTTTCTAATTAACATTACTCCTGTTTGTAATTCATTTACTTCTCTCCCTAATAAGTTATACATTTTATTGTAAGTAATTTTATTAAAGGTTAATTCATTTATAGATACAGGGTTACTCATACTAAATAATATCCATGAAAACCCATCGTATATTAAAGAGTCACAATGCGTACATATTTCTAATGTGTTAGTGGTATATAGATAAGCATCATAACAAAGTTTAATTGTATCTGAAGTTAGGATTTGCCCAAAGAAAAAATCCATACCTACCCCTGAATAACAGGTGGTAGTATTACAAGCCTGCCAATATACATCTATTGAGTCAGGAGAAAAGGGGATGAGTGCTGTATCAACACCTACAAACAAACCTTGTCCTTGATCGGTCCAATACGTTATTGAATCACATGGGTTAACCTGTGCTTGAGTTTGAAGTATAATTAAACCAAATAAAATTATAATTATTTTTTTCATATTAAAATTCTAACTCTAAAGATTTATCTAACTCTTTCATTTCTTTATCCAGTGCCATCTCTTGCTCATATAGGTCTGGGAAATATAATTTCATTTCTTCTTTACTTAGTTTAGTTCCTTTCTTTCTATCGTCTTTATTAATTACATAGTCGGAGTAATTAAACAATCTTAAGAAATCTTTTTCAGTACCACCCTCTCCTAATTTATCAATATTCTTAGCATACTTAGCAATGTTCACCAGTGGTAGAGGAAGTTTGGTAGGGGTTAATGATAATTCAGTTACTCTTAATATTAATTTCTGTGTTAATTCTGCTTTCTTTTTAGGGTCTTTTGTTTTTTCTGCTCTCGTATAAAGGGTAGTGATTTCTGTCATTACATTTAGTGGAGCTAATGATTTAGTAGTTCCAGCCCATGGCTTATCTTGAGCGGCATCAGCTAACATAGCTATCACATCTCCTGCTATAAATAAAGCATTGAAGTTTCCAATAATTGCAGCTCTTAATAAATCTTCTTTTTCTTCATCCTCTAAATCGCTTAAGTCTGGGAAACCAAGAGCAACAAACTGGAAGAACATAGGCATAACAGTATGGTACATAGCTAACTGTCTAATATTTTCACCTAAAGTTCCCTGTCCTGCATTTTTATCAAAAGCTTTTAACTTACGATATAAGTTTCTCATAGCTCCAAATTCTTTTCTTAAGTATTGTTTAGGAGTAGTTAAGAACATATTAAAAGAACGAATGATAGGATCAGATGTTTGATAAAAATCTTTATCTTGTAAATCTGCTGATTGCTGAGTGTTCTTAGTGTCATCTTCAAACTTTCTAATAGCATGATCAATCGCTTGTTGCTCAGTAGCAGTTGGATTTTTCTTCTGAAACTCAGCTTTATAATAAGAGTAGTTAGGACTTCCTCCTAAAAATATAGCGCCTAAATCTCCATACTTTACAGGGGCCATCATTAATTTTATTATAAAATTATCAGAAGGGTTAAACTCCAGATTACCCATAGCGGTATAACTTTCTATAACACTTTGTATTCTTTCGGAAGCTCTGTCTTGTACATACACAGAGTTGTTCCATATCTCTTTATATACTTTTATAGCTTCTGTTTTATTCTTAGCGGCATACTTTATATAATTTACAAATCCAATATCATTTGCAAAAGTAATAAAGGAAGTCATTTGTTTTAAGAAAATAGTAGGGTTAGCACCAAGTCTTGCTGATATAAACATATTATTAATAGCATTAATAAATTTACCACGCGCTGCATTATTAATACCTCTTCTTGCTATTTTTTCTATAGAACTTCTAATTAGAAGTAAAGTTCCTTCTCCATTATTATCTTCAATAGCTTGAGCAATTAATGGATCATCAAACATTTTGTTTACATCTCTTACTGCTTCTGCATGTGATGCAAACCACTCCATATCTGTAGTGTAAGTAAGCATTACATCCATCATATCCATCTTAGTGATAGGCTTAGTATTAGCTCTTCTTACTTTAGTTGAAGCCGCAGACACTTGATTGTTAGATTTAATATCTGTTCCTAATAAGTCTAAAGGATTAGGCACATTGGCTTCCCTGTAAATTCTACCAGCATACTTATCATTCCAAGGTAGATTGGTTCTATAAATAGCTTTATACGTCTTATTATAATGGTCATATAAAGAAGGATAAAATTCCTCTACTAACCAGTCTCCTATCTCCTTGGTTTTGGGATCAACTTTTTCCATAAGACCATCCATAATACGTTTATGATCTTCCCCAAAGAAAGGGTTGTCAGGATTAGCAAACGAAGGAAGGTTAGCCGGGTCTTGGTATTGCTGCCATTGATAAAGTATCTCGCTTTGACTCATGATAATTTCATTATCTGTTATAACTTTATTGAGATTCTTTTTATTTTTTCTACTTGGATCCGCATCATATTTTTCTTGCGCTTTTTTCACTTCAGCAGGGCTAATATAAATTCCAGTATTAATAGGCTTTCTCATATTAGTAACTGCAGACTTCCATTTTTTACCAAACACTTCTTGTAATTTAGTTTCAATATTTTGGCGATTACCTTTCATTCTGGCCTTATATACTCTTAAGCTTTCATTAAACTTATTGTATACCATCTTACGAACTTTACCTCCTATCAAATCTCCAGGCAATTTGTCAATTATATTCATTAACCCAGATAAACTTTCGCTTGCTTTTACGAATGAGTTTAACGCTAAGTCTATCGACCTCATAGCTTTTTTAAATAAGCTATCTGTTTCACGTCTGGCTTTTCTTCTGGTTCTCTTTCCTTGTGTTTTTTTTGCTTTAGCTACTTGCTCTGGGTCACTCATATCTACTTTATCTCCAGTTACCGCCTCATAGACAGTCTCCTTATTATCCATGTATCTTTTATGATCCTTTTTAAGTTGTGCTTTAAATAATTCTTTTCCTCTACCAACTACTTCAGTTAGAAGTTGAACTGCCTCATTTAAACTTTGCACTTTATTTACATCAGTGCTCTCCATTAAGGTAGCATTATTAAGATTGATTAAGATTTTAATATCTATTAATCTACTTAAATCTCCTTCACTTAATTGTTCTGACTTATTAGTTATTTCGTTAAACTCTTGATTGAGTTCTAAGTTTCTTTTTACTACATCATCAGCCACCATACTATCAGTAACCATATCTTTCTTTAAAGCTTTCAGCCTATCATTTACATCTACTGATATCTTCTTCCCTTTCTCTCTACCGCTTTCTACTTTCTCGTACTGATCATTTAATAGTTTATCAATAGTTGTTTCTAAATCAGCTACTTGTATAGTAGTAATTTTATCTATTACCTTTTGTATAAGGTTGTCTATATTAGCTTCCGTTGCATTAGTAACATCAGATATTAAAGTAGTTATCTCCCCTTTAGTATATAGCTTTGCTGGTAAAGATCTTCTAATAAAGTTTCTTAATTTAGACTGAACAGCCTTTAATTCTTTAGCTCCTCGCTTAGTATCTTTTAATGATTGTCTTAGGGCTCTAAGCTTTAAGTTAGTATTTTTCATTGGGCGAACTCCTAAAGATTTTTGCATACCTACAATCATTTCTTTTTGAAGAGTAGATAATGCTTTTCTTTTTGGGTCGGCTTGATTTTTAAACAATTTGCTTTCTTCTAAAAACTGTACAGCTTTATCAAAAGTTGCTGCGTCAGTAGCTTTATTTTTTATTTGCCACTTCTTAGATTTCTCTATGATGTCAGTATAAAGTCTAACACCTTCATTCATTCCTTCTTTTATATTAGTAAATGCTTCAGGAATATTAGAGAATATATCGACAGGAACTTTAAGTAAATCGACTACATCTTTAACTTTCATTTTCTTTACTCTAACTAAGTAGTCTTTAATAGCTGGTCCTCTAAAGTTATTGGCTCTGGCAATAGTAATTATTTCTACCGCATCCATATCTGTGGTTAACACGTCTGCCACTTGTTGTCTTTGCTGAGACATTCTAAATAACTTACCATCTGGTTTTATAATACCATAACCATAAGGTTTAGTTGGTGGTCCATATGTTTTTAAACTATATCCTAATTCTTTTAGTATTCTATTAAGAGCTTGAGGATTAGATAATGTTCCTGGTAAAAAATTCTTTTTGTTAATACCACTTTGTTGTGCTAAGGACCTTATCCTTTGTAGGGTATTTTTAACAGCAGGGGTATCTTCAATTAATCTTATCTTTTTAAATCCTCTTATAGTATCTAATTGATTCACAAACTTCTCTTTCCCATCTATTACAGTCCTTGCGTCAGGCTGTTTGTTATACACATCTCTCTCCATAGTTACCTCTACTAATGGTTTCTGATATTGACTTAAGCCATCAATATCTTTTATAGTAACTGCTTTCCTTGATATATTAATAAACCTACCACCATATCCTTTAGTCAAGAATGTAACTCCTGAAGCATCATCTTTATATACTCTTTGCTTCTCTATATTAAACACTACTTTCTGCTGACGTTGTTTAGTAGTTTTTTTCTTTTCAGTTACTTTAGAGTCAGCCTTTTTTACTTTACCTTCCACCACACTTACATTTCTTACCGCATAAGGCTTACCAGATTTTTGAATTAATACTTCTCCGCCTGGCTGTCTATTTTTTAATAAATGTAAGATAGGTTTACCACCATCTTTTAATGATATATGAAATGGATAACTTGGATGCGAGTCTTCTTTTACTTCTACCTCATTATTAACTTCTATTACCGCATACACATCCCCTACATTTAGACCTTTAGTTAATTTTTCTGCAGCAATACGAGCAATTAAATCTACAAGAGATTGAGATCCAAATTTTGTTTCCCCTTTAGTTACTGACCTTTTAATATCTCCACCTAAAAATTTTGCTATAGCTTGTTGACTTGGTTTATCTAATGTTTTAGCAATCTCACCAACTATATCTTTAACAACAAAACCTCTCTTTTCAAAAGTTGTTGTAGTAGGGTCAGTAAAATAATTAGCTATATCGGTTTTTAAATCTTTTGCACTTTGACGTAAATCAATTATACCTCCCGCTTTTTTTACCGCTGAAGATACAGCACTTCTAAAAATAGAAGGAGCAATTAAATTATTATCTAACATGGTATTTAAAATAGCCAACGTAGAGGTAACTCCCGAAGCACTACTAACTAACTTAGCATCAGTACCTTTAGTTAAAACTAAATATGCTTTACCATTATTATTTTTTAATTGTTTATTCAAACTATTTGCTATTGTATTAGCAGTCCCCTTTTTACCGGAAGCCCAAACATCTCCAAACTTAGTTACAAAAAATACACCTCCTTCTCCTTCAAAAATTACCTTTCCTTTATATTTAATCTCTCCCGCTAACATATCATCAGGAGCAGTTATAGTTACTTCCGAATCTTCTATAAAAGAAATATCTTTCGGCTCAGTAATTAAACCTGCATTAATCATGTCAGCTACACTTTCTTGCTGAGTATATGTCACTTCAAAATCTCCTACCTGATTTTTTTGTAAAGCTGATGCAGGATTTTCTACCACTTGCCCCCCTTCAAACGCATCTAACTGCGTTACTTCTTCAGTAGCAATCTCCGTTCCTTCTTTAACTTTCTTACTAATAGTATTTAATAAATCTAAAACATCTGCATCTGTATCAATAGCTACTTCTATCTTTAACATCTTAGCTACTTTCTCAAACCATTTACGTACAATACTTTTTTCAGGTGCAGCGAGTGATGGGTAGTTGTCGGCTAATATACCAACCAACTCAGAAAGATATTCTTCGTTTTGGAAGTTATCATACTTAGCTGCAAAGTCATCTAACTGTTTGATTAATTTTTTATCTTTTACTTTTCTCTTAACAGCTTTCACCATTCGATCTGTAACCTCAGCTATCTTAATATCAGTTCCATACTTGGTATATAACACCGCATGAAATACCTCATGAGCTATGGTTTTATTATTAGCCAAAGGCATATTAATATGAATAGTATTAGTACCTGGATCAAAAGTTCCTCTGGTATTTTTAACATCTGCATATTTATTGTAAGCTTCTTGAGACCTATGAACCACTACCTTAGTGTCAGGTAATATTTTAGTTATTGCTTTAACTGCTTTAGTAGCTAAGTTAATTATCTTATTCTCATGCTGATCTACTGTAGTGTTAGGATTCTCTTGAGTAAATACGTCAGAGTTATAATAACTATCATTCTCCGTAGTAGTTTTTTCAGTAACCGTAAAGTTATCATTTACTATTTGTCCTGGAGTTTCATCCACTATTTCATTAGTAGTTACTTCTGTTTCTTCAGTAACAACATCATTATCATTAAGGAAAGATTCTAAGTCTCTTGACTCAGTATCTATTTCCTCCTGCGTTGGCGCGTCAACATCGGTTTGTTCTTCTTGGATACTCTCTTCGGTAATGGTCGCCTGGGTGTCTCCATCTCCCACTGCTCGGCCATCTTCGGTTTGTTCTTGTACATCCACGCTCTCTGTGCTTGACTCTTGAATGGCATCTTGTTTAGTTTTAAGTTCTTGTTTTCTTTTGGCTACTACTTTTTTGTTTGCTATATTTTCAAACCCTTCTATTGTTTCTATATTAGTGATATCAGCTCCTTCTTCAGCTACATTTAACTCAATAATTTTTTCATTAGCTATATCATTATCTTTAGCCAAAGTTTCTGTCTGAAAAGTATTTCCTTCAGCATCTTTATACCTTAAAATCCTACTACCATCTTTAGCTGTTGTAACTTCTACTGTCACTTTATTACCATCATCATTAATGGTTTCGTAAGTTTCTCTTTTTACAGCGTCTGAGTCTTGAGTAACTAATTCATCTTCTGTTACTTCTACCTCTTCTGTTACTTCCTGGTCCATGATAGCGTCAATCTTTGCATCAATCTCAGATAATTTTTTCTTTCCTGCTCTTGTTGTGTTTCCTTGTAATGCTTGTTTCTCTCTTTCTAAAGCTGTGAGTTCTGCAATAGCAGTCTCATCTGTAATTCCTGCTTCTTTTAATTGGTTTATGATAGCAGATTCTTGTACTAACTTAGTCTTTCTTGCTTTAGCAATTGCTTTTAACTCAGGATCATTTACAATCTCTATATCCATTGCAGCAAAAGCCTTGTCATCAGGAGTGTTAATCATTTCCACCATAGTCTTTCTATCGACTACCCCCATAGTACCTTTGTTGTTTATTTTATAAACAGGCTTGGCTAATTGAGTACCATATAGATAAGTTATAGGAGTAGTAGATGTTCCTGCTATTCCCTCAAAACCAATCTCTTTAATATCCATGTCTTGCCCTACTACTGCTCGAGCTGCCGCCTCACCTGTAGAACCCCCTACAGCCTCTACTCCAGCTGCTGCTAAAATCCTGGCTCCCTTCTTAGCTCCTGTCTTTGCCATACCACCTACTAATTTTCCGCCAAGTCCTGCAGCATATCTATCTACAATACCTATAATAGCCCCTCTACCTGCTGATTTAGCACGTATACGACTCATAGCCTCAGGGTCATTAAGAACCTTTCTAATATCTTCTTTAGTAAACTTTAATCCTTTTTCTTCTAACTCTTCATTTAAGAACTCAGCAAAAGATAAGCCTGTCTCCAAGGTAGCACCTGCTGCTCCCATAGCAAATGGTATACTGGCAATTCCTCCTGCTACTGCACCTAAAGGTCCCGCTCCAGATCCTGATAAAGCAAACCCACCCGTAGTAGCACCGGCTGCGGCTAATGACGCTGGGTTGAGCATAGCTGAAATAGAACTAACAAATAATTGAGGAGCAACACTTGGGCTTTCTAATAATCCTTTTAAGAAACCATATATACCACCACCCGACTGTTCAAATACTTTATCAAAATCCTTCATCTCATCAGATGGTCCACTGGATGTCATAACATTATGAGCCGCTATAAAATCTTCAATGTCTGAATCGGAAGCACTCTTTCCTTTACCAAATATCTCTAAGGAGTCATCTACTAAACCAGCCTGTCCTTGTCCTTGAGATCCAGCTCGATACATATCTCCAAAAAAATCAGTGAACTCATTCTTTCCAAACGTTCTTTCAAGAGCTGTGTTTTTTTCTCCAGGAGTAAGGTTTTGTAATTCTTCTTCAGTAAGATCAGTAGAGCCTTCTAAATTAATATAACTGGCTGTGTCTTCTACTTGGTCTGGAGGAGTTTCTATTTGTGTTTGATCTTCTTCAACAACCTCTTCAGTAACTACTTGAGGTTGTTCAGGAGTTTCGGGAGACAAAGGCACCGATGTACCAGGCTCTTCCACCACCTCTGTATCTGATTCCATAACTTCCTCTTGAGAAGAAAATTGTGAATCGTCTTTTTTTTTTAACTCAACAAAGTCATCTGTAAATTGCTCAATATCAGCATACATACCTTCAGGTATAAGTTCAAATATAGATTCTAATCCTTCTTGTTCTAAATCTAATTGAAACTGCTCCATTGAAGAGTACATTCCTTCAGGGATTAATGAATATAATTCTTCTAATTTTTCCATTCTTATGCGTTAAAATATGCTACATAATCTGCAGCTGTCTTGCCTGGGTTGGCCTCCATCCATTCCGTCTTGGTTAATTTTTTATCTTTATTACCAGAATCAAACTGCGACTTACCAGTGTTTGCTCTTTGTATCTCTCTTTGTATTGCTTCTCTTACTGCTTGTGCTATACCTGCGGTTCCTCCTGTTTTCCCGTCAGCAAATACATCGGCATATTCTACTTCTTCTTCACCAATAGTAATAAGCATTTTATCATCTTCTATACCTCCCGCTTTACCTACTTGAACTTTAATCTCTCCTCCGTTCTTAGCGTAGAAGTCTTTTAATCCTTTAGGAATAAAATTAGCCGATTCTAATAAATTAGTAAATCCTACTTGAACATCTGCCTCTCCATCACTTGAGAAGCCATATTCAACAAGTTCAGAACCAAGATTACCTCCTGACTCACTATCAAAAAACTCATCATAAGTTTGTGATTTTTTTGATATAGGGTCTAATATAACCACATTCACCGGTAAAGTGTATTTAATTTCATCAGCAGCCACTGTACTTTGAGCTCCTCCTTCTCCTATATTTTTTCCTACATCATTACGCTCCTTCCACTCATCATAAGTTCCTTCTGCTTCTACTAACTTATAAATCTCTCTATTTAACTCATCAGTAGTTTTTAATTTTCCTTTTTTATCTTTAACATCAATATTTTTTGATACCTTTCCTTTTACCTTAACCTTAAATGAAGTAACTACATTATTATCATCTACCACTCTTTCAATGTCTTCTATTTTTTCAGAACTACTTATTAAATCTGCTGCTGCCGCTTCTGCCGCTGTAGCATCTCCTGTTACTAATAAATTAACACTTTGTCCTGAAGCATCTATTCTTTTATCTTTATCTCCTTTCGCAATAGAAGCAGGATTTGGTTGTTGTGGTTGAAAAGAACTTTCTTTCATTGTTTCCTTACGGTCTAAAGCTCCTCTAATAGATCTCTTTATATAATCTCGAGCTATGGTTTCTTGACCTTCGGTTATAGCCGGCTCTACTACTACACCATTTTCTTTATAACCCATTACAATAATAGGGTTCTCAGATGGTTCAGCATTTGGATTATCTTTTAACCACTTATCAAATTCTTCTTGGTCTCCTCCTCTAAATGCTTCTTTATATTTATTTTTAACTCCACTGTCTGCTAATATACTACCTACCGAAAAAGCTCCTTGAGAATTAAGAATTTCATTAGCTTTATCTGTTATATAGTTATCAGCATCCTCCGTTTGCATAAAATCTTCTATAGTAACTACCGCTCGAGAACTACCATCTACTCCCATTGTTGTAGCATTTCCAGCAAGGATATATGTTCCTAACTCCTCTACGGAAGATTTTACAAATTCCCCTACATTTACTTTGTTAATCTCTTGCTTACTAATAGCAGTCATTCTGTTAAGACTAATTAAGTCATCTGGTCCTGTTAGTAAATTCCCATCCTCATCTATCCTACCAAATGCTAAATTCCCTGTATCAGGATTAGTAACTAATTGTAAATTTTTAAGATTACCAAAAGACTCCATTCGTTCTCCTAAGTATTGTTCTAAAGAACTTGATTCTCCGGACTGCATTCTCTCTGTATACCTTTGAAAATCAGTATCCCAACTCTTAGCGTTCTTTTGAAACTGAGTAAACCCTGAACTTATATTTTGTTTTAGTTTTTGAAAGTCTTGAGGTCTTAATTCTCCTCGTTTCATTTTTTGTTCTGCCTCATATATTGCGTTAGCTGCTCCGTTAGATCCGTCAATGGTCATATCCATTAACGTCTTGTTATCCATCTGATCTAACTCATTAAGCTTATCTATGTTAGATTTAGTATCTGCATCTATTTCATCTTTTCTCCTTTGTCTATCAGTAGCTACATTTGAAAAAGCATCACTGATAACCTTTGCTTGTTTTCCCCAATCAACTCTTGACCCCTCTTTAGGAGCTACATAAGTATCAAAATCTATATTTCTTTTTGTTCTACTTGGATCTACTGCCATATTATATTTTTTTATTTACTATTTGAAATAATTAGGAGACATAGCACTTGGAGTAAACCCACCAAGCCCTTCAAAGGGGTCCTTAACATTTAAGCTTGGCCCTCCACCAGAACCAAACGCACTCTTATTTCCTCCCATTAACCCACCTGCCCCTGTTGATAATTGACCTTGAGCTGCTTGTTGTGAAAACTGTCCTCCACCACCTGATGCTCCTGCAGCTGGAGTTGTTGCCCCTGCTGTTTTTCCACCACCTGGATATAATTTAGCCATAGATCCTACTCCGGAAGCTACTCCCGCTATTCCTTGTATTCCTTGTGATATACCCTGGGATTGAGCAACTTTTGCTTGTGCGGAAATTTCATTTTGTTGTCTCGCGTTAGCCACATCCATCTCTATGAGCTGTTGATTCATAGCGTCTTTAGAGGTAGCTTTCATCTCATTTAAATCAGAGATTTCTTCACCCATAGCAATACGACTCTTCTCGGCTTGAGCACCTGCAGCTGCTCCTACTCTACCTACCCCAGCGGCTAATGCTCTGGCATCCCCCTCTTGAAGAGCTTCTGTACTTTGTTGAGCTACCGCTAAGTTGTTTTCAAACTCCGCTTCATAAGCATCTAAAGGAACCGCTAATCCTCCGTAAAAATCTTTTTCAGCTTTTTTCTTTGCATCATCCATAGCATTTTGGGCTGCTGTTGCAGCTTCTTCTCCGTCTCTTTTTGCTTGTGATGCTGCACTAAAACCTTGATAAGCTGATACTCCTGCTGATGCTATACCTACTACTGCTGCTGTTACTGCTGCCATATTATATTGTTTTAATCATTTCATGGGTGTAAGAATTACCCTCTACAAACCCTACTTTTTTATATACATTAATTAAAGGTTGATTTTTAATTAAAGCGTATACATATTTCTTTCCCAATTTTTCTGCTTTATCACTTATAGTTTTTACTAATAACTCTAAAGCTTCTTTTCTTTTTTGTCTATCTTTATACTTTAAGTTAGAGATAATCCAATCACACCATGTTGCCTGTGAGTTAGTTATGTACATAAAGCCAGCACAAATAGGCGTTTCTCCATCATAAACTATAAACCCTCCCGTACCATTATCTGGTAAAAAATCTCGTGAAGGAGGAGTCCATCTCCATTGTTTCCACCACCCGCACAGAATCTCTTCATAATCCTTTTCCTTTAACGGTAATATATTTAATTTCATTTATGCAAAGATAACAAAAATCTATGGATAACTTTTCATTACACTACTCCCTACAGAAAACAGTTCTACAGGTTTTAGAGAATCATTTTCTAACGTGAATTGCATAAAATAACCACGAGCGCCATGAGACTCTGCTTGAGCATTTTTTATAAACATAACATATGTATTGTTAGAAGGTACTACACCTACAGTTCCAGCTGGATCCGTTGCACTACAATCTACTATTATATTATTAAGATTTCTATTTACCGCCGTAACTTTACCATTAAAAACTTGAGGCCCAGCCGGCAAGGGATAAACGCCAGGAATAGAGCTATATATAAAATCTCCCACACTTATTATACTTCCTATTTCTATAGTAAATTGGATAGTAACTCCTGCAGGGAATCCTGAAACAGCAGTACAAGTACCCATCCCATTAGCAGATCGAGCACTCCAGTTTATAGTAGAGGTATTTTCTCTTAAAAAAGTAAACCACTCTCTTTCTTTTTGGACAAAGTAAGTATCTAACATAGACCCTGTACTTAGTTCTGTGATTAATGAAGTGCACGTCCATGCCTCATCACTCTCATAAGACATTGTTTTAAAAAGCTTAATCGTCTGAGGCTCAGTATTAAACACTCCTGTTATTTGAGAACTCCCTTGCACATTATAATAATTGTTACGCAGGTCATTAGTATTATGTCTAAATAAATTACCTCCTTTAAAACTATAGAAATAACTATTCATACCCACCATCATTTCCGGAATAAAAGAGTAGAAAGAAGGCCAGCCCGCAGCCTCGCCGCTATATGATAAAGTTTTAGAATCGTATTCAGACATAGTTATATTTTTTATACTTTAGTTTTTATTACACCATTTACTACTTCTATACACGCTATATTTCCAGAGGAAGGATAGTTGGGATCATATACAAAATAAAAAGCATCTGCCAGAGGAGTTACCCCGTTAATATCCGTAAAGACCCAGTCGTGAACCTGAGGGTATGCATTCCCGTTAGTGTTATGATAATAGTAAGTAACAGTTAAAGGAGTGTTAGCTGCAGTAGGACAATCAGTTCCTGGACCATAAGCCATTTGCATAGAAGACAATGGAGCCGGACACTTTACTTCTAATGAAAAAGATTGACCTGCACATAATGGCCCATCTATTACAAATTGTATAGTAGATGGAGTAGTGTTAGGTTTAGGTATTACCATGGTATTTATTCCGTAATTAGGATTACCTGTTCCAACATTAACCAAATCACACCCACCTGATGCTTGATTCAAATAAGGCCCCCATGTAGGAGTAATCCCTGTGGGAACAAATGTAGACCCAGTATTTGAATATTCGGTTCCGCTAAATGTGTTTCCATTAGACCCCAGGGCATTACTAATACAATTATATTGTATACCTAAATATTCATTACCTAAAACTCCTTGAACATACCCATAATTTGCAGAAGAATATTCACTGGCTGTCACACCATTATAAGTCCAGGTTGCTCGTGCAATTGTATTTTGAGAAGTAAGATTAAATTCTGCTATAACAGCCCCTACCCCTATACCGACATCTACCGTAACTATGAATTTCCCCAAAAGACCACCAGCAGGTGCAATTGCAGGATCATTACAGGCGTAAATACAAGATACGCAAGGTTGAGGTGCACCTAAAATTCCACCCGCCATCTCTCTATATATACCACCTTGAGAATACCATCCATTAGGAGCAGGAGTAGTAAGAGACGCATTAGTACAGAGTACTGTAGCAAATTGAAAGCTGCTTCCGTCATAAAAATAAGTTCCTAAAGTTGCCATATCATTTAATTTTTTAACATTTACCTGAATCTATTACCGCTCCATTTACCCCTATTTCAATCCAATTTTTAGGTTGCGCTGCAGAAGGTTGATTAGGGTCTACAATATAATATCCTGGTAACACATAGTTAGTAATAGGAGAGCATGAGCTGCCTATATAGGCTACATCCCCTACCAGCGGTATATTAGTACCATTGCCATGGAAGGAATTAAAGCTTGCTCCTTGCGTGTTAGTATTAGTAGCACATACACTTGTAAGAGAAGTTCTCGCTGGGCCAAACCAAGTCGTCTTACAAGTTGGGGTGCATAGACAGCACGCTGCTTCCGGACTATTTGCGTCATAACATAATTCACTGTTTCCTACTTCTCTTAAATCCCATACTAAATATAAATACTGTCTACTTGCTGGGAAATTTCCTGAAGTAGTAGTTACTGAAGCCTGAAATACCCCATTAGAAGGATTAGATATTGGAGTCATATCCGCTAAACTTGAATTTGATAATAATAAATTTATATCTGAAGCAGTGTTATTATACAGAGTGTTGCTTGATAACCACTTAAATTTATCCTCCGCACTATTAAACACAAAATCATCAAACCCTTGTTTTATGCTCTTCATAGTAATAGTTGCTCCCGTATTAGGGAACGCTCCTATAGACCTAACACCTACTTGAGATATATATTCAGTAGGAGTTGAGGTTCCAAAAGAAGCCTGTTGAGTAACTTGAGGACTCACATAAGATCCAAAATTATAGTTATATGCAAAATGTATAAACTCTCCAGTATCATTAGGAGAAGTCAATACAATTCTTACAATTGTTAATTCATCTTGAGGAGCGCAATTTACTGTAATTCCATAAGAAGCGGATGGATTTGCAGCATTAATATTAGGCTCCACTAATATGTCTATAGTAGTGGGAGCATTAGAGGTTTTATTTATAGTAAGAGATCCATTAGTATCTGTCGGTCCTATACTAACAGGCACATTATTCCATGTAGCTGTAACTGTAATTTGCCCACTTGTTACTGTAAAAGGAATTGTAATGGCTCCTATACCGTTACCTACATTTACACTGTAAGATAAATTATTAACCGCATTAGCCTGGGTTAAAGTAGTTCCACAAGGAGTTCCTTGTGAAGGTAAAGGAATAGCTTTATTATTAGTAGATAAAACATACTCATTCATATATGGATCAAACCCTCCTAATTTTTGAGTTTGTAATTGAGCGGCAAATTGATCTCTAAACCATGACCTCATTCCGGAGTGAGAAATTATTTGGATCTGATCAGTATTTCGAGATGTCCCACGTAAGTTTATTACAGAACCTCTTTTAGCATCTGTAAAAAACATATCAGGACCCCAAGAACAAAAACTTTCTGGATTAAAGCTTATCCCATATTCTTCTATTCGAGCTACCTGAGTTCCTAAAACTTCAGGTACAGAAGCAATAGCCCCCCCTCCAGTAGAATCTGTAATAACATTTTTACTTGCTAATACATAGGATATTCTATCTTCTTGTAATACTAAAATATCTGTTTCTCGTGAGTGTAATAATTCTATAGGACCAAATGCGCTTTCACAATCTTTATAATTTAATAGTCCTAAATTAAACTCATTTAAATTATTATTATTAGCAGCACCACTAAATACTCCACTATATGTTAATCCAGAAAAACGATGAGCTTCTTTAAACTCTTGATTAGAAACCGCCAACACTCTTTGCCCTAAATTAAAACTCTTTGTTCCAGGAGCATCTGATATTCTAAAGCTTTCTATTCCATTTCCAAAAGTATAACAATCTCCAAAATGTAAGGTGGTTTGTAAGGTGGGAGAAACATTGGATTGATCAACATCACCATCGCTATTCCCCGACTTATGGTATCGAACAGAATTAACAGGGTCTGTATATATATCATACATATCCGAGGCATCATAAAATAAATTAGGATCTACCTCTGAAGGTTCAGTCTCAAATGCAATTAATCCTCCCCCTTTTAATACATCTATTCTTATCCCCACATGCGCAGGTCTTGTGTCTCCCCAAAAATTAGAACACCTTCTAATACCAGCCCTATTTCTAAAAAGTAAAGATGTACCGTTTTGATATACAAATAATCTTGTCTGATCACATGCTGCCCCAATAGAGTTAAGAGAGGGATATGGCCCTGCCCCATTATTTAAAAACTGCTTACATGTCATATTCTGCGCGGTCCCTGTAGTAAGATTTACTACATCACCTACCCACCATAGATAAAAGTTAGGATAATATTGACTTACAGTAAAAGTTTCGTCAAATTTATATTTTCTTTTAGTACAACTTCCGTTCCCTACACTTCCTCTCCAATTATCAATATATATTCTAACCTGAGAACCTGCCGGTAAATCGTAAGGAGTTCCACTACTACCCAGCGTCCAATCTGTATTTAAACTATAATCCTCAGCTATATTACAATTGGTAGAAGTAGAGCTACGGCTTTTTAACCCATACTCAATTATAGCGCCATCAGGCACCTCAGTAGCAAACCCCCCCGGTTTTAGTTTCATATATACTCCAGGAGGATTTTGGGGAGCTGATGTCATATCATCATCATTCCTACCAAATGGCTCTATTGCTAATACCTTACATGTAATCTCGCTGTTTAAAGGCCCTTGTGTATCCATCTTAACTATAAGATTCATCCCCACAGTAACAATATTAGAGTTATTTCCCTCTAATAGAAACCAGTACACAGAAGGATCATCTACATCTTCAAAATATTGCAGGGAATATATTGTAAAATAATCTCCTTGACTTGGCTTTACTACAAACTTATATTTTTCCGCCCAATAAGGAGGTAAATTGGATAAATTTACTTTAATAGTATTTTTATCTATAGAGGCAGAAGGGGGTACATAGACAGTATTATCATTAGAAACTAATACAGTAGATGCTCTACCATATCCATCCATATATACAATTCCTGTTTCATAATCTCTATTACTATGTAGGCTTAGAGTATTGGAGGTTAAAAGATATCCTACCGTAGAGCTAAAATCTATAAATTGAAAAAATTCAAATTGTTCACTTATATTTCCCGCTCCATCATCATAATAATAAGTAGCGGCAGGGATTTGAATAGAAAAAGTACTTCCAGAAGTAATATATTTAAACCCTTGAGGAGTACATACTGCAGTACTTCCAGGTCCAGGATTACCCGGATTAGAACATGATGAAGTAATAGAAGTATTAATAATTTCTAAAAGTGTATTAGGAGGAGCCTGTATATAGTTATTAAATTTATCAGTTAAAGTTCCCCCTTGATTAGAAAGATTTTCAGGTAGTAAAGGTTGAACAGGAGGTATAGATACTCCAATAGGAACTTTAAATTCTGCCGAGTTCAACATATCGCTTACCGTCGGATAGGAGGTAGTAGCAGTAAAAGTCCACCCTATGTCAAAAGGACTTGTGTTTTTAAAAGAAGCGTCAGTGTCAGGGCCTCCATTAGTTTGAGGGTTGTTAGGCCCTGCTGCAGATTGCATACTAACGGAAAAAGTAAATGTCAACCCAGCTTCTATAGGAAGATCTACAGCTGATAAGTCAAAAGTAATTTTAGTTTCTATAAAAGATCCTGTTCCCGGTTGCCCTATACTATAAGACACTCCAGTCGATGATACCGGGGTAGGTAACCCTACACCGCCTATCTCTTGAATTTGATGTTCAGTATTATAATTTACAGCAATATTTTGACCGTTGATGTTTGCAATATCATATCCATCCACATAATTTCCGTAAATTAATCTATTTCCCTGTATGGTCTGAGCTTTAGCAATTCGGGGTACATTATCATATTGCCTTAATAATTCATCTGAACCTAAAGTAGTGAATATTTTACTATTACTAAAAGTTAAAGTCTGAACATTATTATCCGCCCATCCTAAATCTTTTTTATTATATCTTTCTATTACATAAATAACATTAGAGGTACTTTCTTTATATAACAAATCTACTTGAACTACCCTTTTAGATCCAGTAGAAAACTCTATAGTAGCCCCATTAAACCTATTTACCATACCTGCATTACTATAAGTATCTAAGTCAAACTGAAACCCTCTTGGCTGAAAAGCACACAAAGAAAATAAAGACGTGGCACTATACTCTCCGTCTTCATAACGATATCTATAAGCAAAAGATAAAAATCTTGTTTCCATATAATTTTCATCTCCCGGTAAATTCGCTAATGTAACTTTAGGAACAGGTAAAGGGATATTAGTTACGGTTGGATCTTCAAATCCAGGAGGCTTAACAATCACATTTAGATCTTCTTCTACTATACTATCTGCTGATCCCACTGGGTCAGGATAATTTCTTGTAACATTTATATAGCGTGGTGGATTTAAATTATCTGTAAAAAATAATAAATCATCTATTTTATTTACCCCTGTAATTAAATATTTAGGATCAAAATTTAAAATCCCTGAAATAGATATAACATGATAAACAACTAAATTAGTGTTAGTGTTAAAAGAAACAATCATGTCAATTTTATTAGTAGGAGATAGTGGGTTATTAGAGTCATGCACAAACCAGTAAAGAGTCTCTTGCATTCCATCTTCATATACTCCAATACATGATGTTGTAGTAAGGCCTAAAGGGGTTCCTTGATATTGTAAAAAAGTAAGCTGACTATTTCCTTTTGAATTTTCAACTGCACCGATCTCTGTAGTTTCTGTTGATCCCAATCTAACATTAACCGCATCTACGTATTCCCCTTGAGGGATTAAGCGCTCGTCAACGCTTTTATTCATTCTACCTGCTATAAAATTGGCTCTAATATCTGCCATATTACTTTATCCATTTATCCTGACCTCTTAGATTTTGTAAGAGGCGACCAGGGTGTATATTACTTAACCTTAATTTTGCATTACGAAGCAAAGATGATTTGTCTTTTCTTGCTCTATTAACTACATATTCTTGAACCCCGAATCTTCCATTCAAAATAGAAAACTTAATATAGGCATAAATAAATTCCTCAAATAATTTATTTACACTAACCGCAGAATCATCTCCGTTTTCTAATCCATCTGATACATATTCTAATACAGCAAATTTACCAGCCATACCTGAATTAAAATTAATAACCCCCCCTTTTTTATTTATACTAAAAGTTGGATTGCTATTAGCTGTTTCTGTATTTAACCCAAATTCTCCACCTATATTATAATCAAAATACCAGTTTCCATCTATATTCCAACCCATTTGATTATTATAAGGACCAGTTCCTAAATACATATTTTTTTGAGTTCCTTCTAATCTTTTTATATCAAAGAAAGAATCATGAGGTTTTAAAACATTCCCATCTATATCAAATAAAATACGACAGTCATGATCTTGTAAATAAGCGCCACTCCAATTAGTCTGAATATTTTCTGTCATCGGGAATAACATTCCGTTATGCATTAAAGAAATTCTCACCCAATTAACATAATCCTGGGGTAATACAAATCGTAGTTGATCACAAATTTTTAACTCTAATATTTTTACTTCTTTCATCGCATCATAATTTAACTCTTGAATACCACGTTTTGCGTGAAATAAAACTTGATAGCGATTTATATTATTTATAATCTCATTGTTTCCTTGATACATTAACATAAAGTTATTTACAATATCTTCTAAAGAAACATATTGATAGGATCCCCAATTCTCATCCGCTGGACTTCCGACTGGAGGTACTTGATTATTTTCGTAATATTGATATGCTGTAATATATGACATAATTAACTTGTTTCTTGAGTGTCTAAATTCTCTTCAGTTCCCCCAAATTGATAAACCATTTGTTCTCTAATTTCAATACCTACATACTGACATATTTTTGCTATCAAAGTAGGCTCATCAGAATCAGGTAATTCAAAATCCTGGAAGTCACTGGCGGTAGGGTCAAACATTGGCTCTCCACCTTGTAATATTTGCCATGTCCATTTAGGATCTTCAGGGTACCTAATATATTGAGATTGAATATCTCCTGCATTAAGAATAGTTGTAGGGTATACTGTTACTATATTTTCCCCTAAAACATATGCTGGAAAACTTTTACTTGGAGCTGTTAACATAGAATTAGTTAAATAAAATATTTTATTTTGACTTACTCTTTCTACCTCTTTAACTTTATTAGACGCATAAATAATATAATCTTCTGTACCCACTGGAAAAATATCTGCACTTAAATTAAGAGTAGTAGTGTTTACTACTCCAGTTACATATGCCTGTGTTAAATTAGTGGTATTAACCACTAAACTTCCAATAGCTGGTGTAGGTGCTGAAGTAGGAATAGTTGTCCAGCCTACAGCTGACGCATCTAACAGTTGATTCGGATTTACCCCTGTAGCTGTTCCTGTAAAAAAAGGAGTAGAATAATAAAACAACTTATTTATTAAATAATAATTAGCAGGTAAATTAAACGTATTAGAATTATTTTGCGCTAAAAATACTGAAGTAGAAAAACTATCTATTACTTCTACTAATCCTTTAGTAATATCTGCATACCCCGTTCCTGAAGTTCTGTTATTCTCTTTACCTATCCAATGGTTATATTGATAAAAGTAATCTTCAAACATATCCATTTGTGCTTGTTTAGCATAGAGATTAAAATCTTGCGGAGATATATATCCGTAGTTATTTTTATTAGCTATTGCTAATACCGTATTCCGTACCTCATTTATTGATGCTGCCATAAACTTTAAATGTTTTCACAAAGATAGTAAAAAAAAAGAGGTCCACTTTTTTTGTAGACCTCTCTTTACTTACTGATATACTTAATCTAATTAAGCATTTAAAATACTCGTTACAGCTTTCGGTAGATTCATCTCATAATAAGATTTTTGCCAAGAAGTAGCTAAAGCTGTTTCCTGTGCGTCTAAGATAGCTGTGTAAACATCATGAGCAACTTGTGCTGCAGTTGTTACCGTAGTAGTTGTACCATCAACATAGTCGATTGTAACTGTTGCTGCTGTAGCAGTTGCTGTACCAATTGCTTTAACTCCATCAAGGCTGATCAACTGACCAGTGATAGGAGCATTCGTAATTTTAAGAAATTTTGCCATTTTATAAAAAGGTTTTAATGGGTTAATAAAGTGCAAAGATACATAAAAAAAAAGCACCTATTTAAGGTGCTCTCTTTACTATTCTTTAGAAGCCTTCTTTTTCTTTTTAGGCTCAAGATCTATCTTCACTTCTTTTATATCATTCTCAATTTCAAATTTAGGAGCTTCCCCTTTTAACTTTCTTTTTAAAAGTTTGTAGGTTTCAATTCCGTCATCTGTCTGGCAATATGAAGCCACAATATCCATAGGGTCTTCACCAAATGGAACTGTTAAGAATTTCTTTTTATTATTAAGTAAGTTAAAATATACATCTCTTTGTTTATTCTTTAAAGTTAATAGACTGTTCTGAAAGAAAAGAACAACATCATCTTGAATTTGTAAACTTGGATCGTTTAACATATCTATAAAGTCTAACGGATTATTTCTTGAAAAAACTAATACATCTCTTTTTAATTCAGCAGTACTCATAGCATCTACATTAGCTCCTAATAATACTCTTCCAATAGTAGTAAGTTTTTCTATTGATAAATCACGAGCTAAAATTTGAGCCTCTAAAACAATGTTTTCAAGTTCTAATTCCTCAGAAGCATCTTTAGCTTGATTTATCTCTTCAAACAAATGTCCGTTTGATGGATGTAAAGAAAGAAAATGTTGAAGCACTTGATTCTGCTTTCCAACATGTAATAATCCATCTTCAAAAATAATAGGTTCCATTATTATATTACCATCTTGTTCATCTTCAAATGGGCTTTTTTGATTACGAGCATATCTTAACGCTCGATTTTGACCACTGTCTTCATCAAAATGTAAAAGATTAGATCTCTTAGAATGATGTGAAGAAAGCATGTAGGCTAATGGAGATCGCCCGTTTTTTAGTTTATAACTCTTAGCGGAGTATGTTTGTGTTTTTTTCATTTTATTATAATTTAATTAAAGTTAAAAAAAAGGGGAGGAGGTTAATCCTCCCCCTTGAATATTACTGATTATGCATCTTGGAATAAGAAGAAGTTGTTTGCACCTAAAGTACAACAAGCTCTTTCACTCAAGAAGTTAACCTGCATTGCATCTAAAGAAGATGTTCTTGCTCCACCAGCAGAACCAGTGATCCAAGTTTTATATCTTCTGTCTTCAGTCTCAGACGCTCTATATCTAACGTGTAAGAAAGGACGCTTTGCATTTTTACCTAAGATTTGATCGTATACAGAAGTAGATCCAGCTGGAACTAAAAGTCCATTGATTCCACCACCAACAGTATCTCCTCTCATTGAAGCATCATTTAAATACTTCCAGTCAGACTTATAAAAGTCATAACCTCTACGGAATCCTGTGAACCCTAAGTTAAGAGCCATTTCTTCATCATTATCAAATAGACCATATGATGTACCACCCGCTCCATAAGAGTTTTGAGCAGCTAACATATCATCAATATCAAATGAGAATTGACGGTTAACAAAAAGAACATTTTCTTCAATAGCACCTTGCTTATCTAATCTCTGAATAATAGAGTCAAAACCTGCAAGAGTAGTTGGGTTACCACCGCCCCATACATTTCCTCTTGTTCCTACTACATGGAATACTCCTTCAGAACCAGATCCGTTAGCTGTTCCAAGACCAGCACCTACACTTTGTAAGTAATCTGCCGCCCCTGATGCTGCTTCCGCAGGAACTGCTTCAATCATTGCTGTTTCTAAGTAGTCTTCAAAACGTAATCTTGTTTCATGCTCAGACTTCATGTACCATAGGTATCCTGATCCACCATTTTCAGTAGAGATTTCAACCCATCCAATTTGAGCCATGTCAGAACCACTTACCTCGTAAGTATCCTTAATGATAATTGGTTTGTTGTCAAAGAATACATCGTTAGCCTCTAATGAATCAACCATTCCTGAAGTTCCTTTAGCGAACTCAGAACCATAGATCATTATAGAAACTTGTCCAGCACCTACTGGAACTGTTAGTACTGCTTCATAAAACGCTACCGTAATTGTGTTAGCCGTTGGTACAGCCGTTACAATTGCTTTGTTTGAATTAGTAGAACCCGCTGCATTATCAGAGATAAAAATAGTTTGACCTACTCTTACTGCGATGTTTGAGCCTACTGGATTTAACACGTCACTAACAGTAATAGTACCCGCTGCCGTTGTTGCACCAGCTGTGATAGCACAATCTGTATATTTACTATGTAACCTTCCTTGTTCAGCCCATTTTATCATGTCTGAGTTTGAAGGCATTTCAGCGCCTACCATTCTTAAGAATGAAGCTACTGTTCTATTACCATATCTTTCAAATTCTTTCTCATATGTATCTGGAAGATACTGATTAAGAAAATCAAAGTTAGTAATGTAGTTACTTGGTAGGGCTACTCGCTCCGCACTTGGCTGGAGGTCAAACCCTGGTGTTGCATTTACTGCCATAATTTCTAAATTTTTTTAATTTACACTTTTTTTAATACTTCTAATTTTAAGCCCTTTACCACTGCTTGTGTCGCCAACAGCTTTAATTTGCAGCCCATCTTTACGCGGTGACCCTGGGGAGTTTCGCATATCCATGTTTATGTTTTTTGATTTTTTACTTACATTATCTACAGCCTCGGTTACCCCTTGGTTATAGAAAAATTCAGCAAATTTATCAATATTCATTGCTACAGCCATTGCGCGATGGTAACCTTTAGCGTCACTAATCATTCCTGTTTCCTTATCCATAAATTTACCTACGAAATTGTTAACATCTGATTGTTTACTTTTTAACTCTTTACCATCACCAGGTTGGAATGTAAATTCTTTTTCTCCGATATTGAACTCAAAACCTTTGAACTCATCGTTAAAGACCTCGTCGGTCTTATTTAAAAAATAATCATACCTTCTTTTCTGTGCTTCTTGAGCGCTGGTAGACTCCTCTATATAACTTTTATAACCTTGAAATTTTTCTTTGTCCTCATCAGATAACCCACTTCCACTTGACTCAAGAGGAGTTTTATATTTATCTTTTTGTTCATTAAAAAACTTCTTAGCTTTTACAAGTTCTCTTTTCTTTGCTCTCTCAATTTTCTTAATTTCTTTTGGCTCATCTAAATCTTGATCATAACCAAATTTATCTATCATTAAGTCTTTAATATCTTCACTATCTAAACCTTCTTCAGTGTGAGAATAATATTGAGACAACAACCTATCACTGTCCATGTTATCATAGTCCTGTTGTAATTTTACAAAGTCCTCAATTCCACGTCCAGTTTCTTTTTTATACGTAAAGTATGCCGAAACATCTTCAGGTAAATCTTCATTATCTTTAGTAGTTGAAAATAGCTCATCTACTGAAGATATGTCTTTATCGTACCTTTCTTTAATATAAGAAAGAATACTTTTTTCATCTAACCCTTCTTGCTCTTCTTTTTTTACTGAAAGGTCTACTGTTTCTTCTGTCTGAGTATCTACAGTATTTTCTTCTTGAATTTTTTCTTCGTGTTTTTGAAGTAGACTTGCTTCAATTTCTTGAGTAGACTTTTCTTCAATACCCGTTACTTCTTTTACTACAATTTTTTGATCTTCCATTTTTATTTAATTTAATTTTTACAAAGTTAGTTTTAATTTAATTATTTTTTTAAGCTATTACCTTGGATCAAATTCTGATAAATCAAAACCATCTAAACTATCCTCATTAGATTCAAAGTTTATAGGAGATCCTCCTGTTTTTCTTTGAGTAATCATTTTAGATTGCTGAGTGTTACCTTCTGCAATTCTTTGAGATTTACCGTCTTCTTTTTTCTGCTCCCTCGTATCTATTTGTTGCTGCTCCATACCTCTTATTTGCATATTATACCTAAACTCAACATCCATTAACCTACGTTTTAAGTCAGCCTCATTATTTTGTTTTTCAATTTCAAAAGCAATCTCAGCTTGTTTTATTTGGATCTTAGCTTGTATCTCTGCCTGAGTTTGCTGCATCTTAGATTGAGCAGCTTGCTGCTGTAAAGCTTGTTGTTGCTGACCTTGCATAGCTTGCTTCTCCATCTCTTGCTGTTGTTTCTCTTTTTGGTTTTGTTTTCTTTTTACCTTCAACAGTTGATTAGCCATTTTTAAATTATTAATCGTTCTAATATCAATAGCGTCTTCTAAATCAATCCCTCCTTTTTGTAAAGCCATTTGAATATTAGCTTCTAATTGAGCTCTTTGTTCTTCATCAGGAGACATTTCTATAAATATTCCGAAATCATATAAATAAAGGTTTTTAATTTCTTCTATTATACCTAAATTATATTTACCAATTTGCATAGCAAACTCATCTTTAAAGTCTGCATATTCTAATATATCCGCAGTTCTAATAGATAAAGCTTCGGATAAAGTTCGTGTTATATAAAGACTTGAATTAAGAATATGTCTGGTAGCTACATTAGAATTTAATGCTGCTAATTTCTGAACACCTACTAATGAATTTGGATCTGGCGTAGAAGCATCTCTCGCTTCATTTAATCCCGTAACTTGTCTAATCATATTGAGATAATGATTATAGTTACCTATAAGCATTTGCATTTTACTACTCCCACTGTTTGATGTAAGTTGGGTAATAGGAACTTTAGCATTGTTATATTCCCCATCCTGAGTATAACTTCTACCAACAACACTACCTGTTTGAAAATAAAGTCTTAATGCGTCAGAAGGATCATAAGCATTCCCCGTTCCTAAGTCTACCTCACTTAATCCGTCAGCATCTATAAACACTCCATCTGGCACTACTTTTGAAACTACTTGTTGGATTTTTAAATGAGTAATCTGAATTAAATCAGCAAAAGGAATCATTCTTCTTACTAACGAGTCTAACGCTCCTTTATACATTCTTGGGGCGCATGCAACATAGTTGGACATAGCATATTGATTAGCAGAATTAGGTCTTACCATATTCTCCATCATTTCCCACTTCAACAACATATTACTTCCCATTACCATTACTCCATCATACCACACATCAATCCTTTTTTCTACTCTTTCAAAATTACCCTCTTCCATCATTTCTTCAGGAGGATTAAACTCATCGTCTTTCTCTACAGTTTTAAATGTTCCTTCTCCAGTTTTTTTCTTTTTATAAACAAAACTATTTGTAGTTTTATAATTAAAGAAAAGTAAAGTACAGCTATCTCTGGCAAACATACTATTCTCATACATTTGAGCTGTATTATAATAATCATACCAAGCTTGACTGTATTCTGATATTTCTTCTAAATCTTTAGTTGTTAAGTCTGGGTTTATTTTTAAAACTTCAGTAATAGGTACAGTTTTAATTTCTCCCCAATAAAAAACATCTTTAAAATAAGGATCTTCCGTATAACTATATACCACGTTCGCTGGATCTACATACTCTACACGAATACCGTCACCCTGCTGAAACATGTGTTTACTAATTCCCACCCCTAAAGTTGTTAGATCCATATCAACTCGCTTTCTTACATCTTGATAATGGTTTTCTTCAAGCATGGTATTAATAGCTATTTCATTAGCTATCTCTATCGCAGGCTTATAATTAAGTTGCATATATAATTCCATTTCAGTGTCACTTTGAGGTAAAGTTTTTGGGTCTACCTGAAATACTTCCATTTTAAAATCTCTTTCTACTTGATGGAATAAATCTTGTGCCGCAACATTAACCTCCACCATTTTTTGGAATTGATTTCTTTTTTCTGCTGACATAGCATCAGAAGCAACACAGTTAACTTTAAATAATCTGTCAGACATTCCGTTAACTACTATATCCACAAATTTAGGGATAATAGGAATTGGAGTCCAATCTAAATTTAAATAAGATAAATCTCCGTCTACTGCTAATTCGTTTTTGTATTTTGCTATTGACTGTTCTCCCCTGGCATATAACCGTAATCTATTAAAGTCAGCCCATTGATTGTAGAACCTACAATTCATGCCATCTTTTCTAAACCACTCGTATTGTATAGCCTGACCTACCTGTAATCCGAACTCTTGAGTTGCCTTTTTACTGTCGGATACAAATTGATCTGGAAAGACAGCAGATTGTATATCTATTTTTACTGCTTTCATGTAATTATTTTACTAAGTTTACTCTTATTATTATATCTTGCAAAGTTAATACTTATTTTTGATTTCTCTTTAGATGGTGTGTATAAGTGCTTTTGGTTAGCCATGATAGCTAACCCGGAACTAATAGCCGCATCAAATTTAGTTCTATTACTTATATCAAACTTTGCCCAATCCTCTAATGTACGTTGAAAATACATTCTACCCATATCGTCTGTCTCTCTATATTGCCCTTCCAAATCAACCCCTACATGCTTTTCAATGTATGATTCTATAGCGGAAGCGTGAGATTGTTTTACATCTTCTGAACTATTAGGGATCCCCCCTAATTCCTTCTCTGTTTTAGAAAGTTTATTATATGTTTTATCTGGCCTATTTAAACAGTATCCTCTATATCCTCTATTTTTAAAATGATAAAGAAGTCGAGGTTTATTGTTTTCGCAAAGTATAGGCATCCCATAAAAAATACAAGCCATAAGTACTTCTTCAAAAAATATCTCCGCAGTTTGTGGTCGAGCTATATACTCTAAAAAAAACTCATTACTGGGAGCGTCGTCCATGTTAAATTTTGTTAATCCATGAAGAGCCCCGTTAGACCCCTTCCCTACTACTACTCCTGATATATCATAAGAGTCACATCCAAAAGACCCTAAATGTTCATTCCCTGGTTTCTTATTTCCTCTCTCTGTTATCATTCTGTTTTGAAGACCAGGACCTGGAGTCCATGTAACTAAAAATCTTCCATTTTTATTAGGAGACCATATAACTTTTGTGTCTTTAACACCGTCTTGCCATTGAAAAGATCCTCTGGTAGTATGGTGTTCTATAATTAAAGAATCATTATAATCTACTTGCTGGTATATTTTAGTAAGGTTAAATAAAGATTGTTTACTTTCATCTCTAAAAGCATGAGACTCTGTTCTGGGAAACTGTCTGTAAAATTCATTTAAAGCATCTGCATCTTGAGATAAAGATTCTACTTCATTAGTCCAATAATCAATAGCGCCTACTTTAATATCCTCACCATCAATCCCTATTATAGTTTTAGTGGGAGTATATAAAACGGGCATCCCATATCTATCTATATACCCTTCAAAATTCCACTCCATTGGAACAAACAAACAATATAAACCGCTCTTTGTCTGACCATTAGCATTTCTTTTGGTGGGTATAGAGTCTTCATATAAAGATTTAAAATTACTACCCCCTTTATCTAAAGCGTTAGAGGTAGAACCCATCATACATTTTCCTATAATTTTACTTCCTAACCGCAAACAAGTTTTAGTTACCCTCCAGTTATTTAGAATATTATCTGGCCTTTCCCATTTACCACTCTCATCATGAAGTAGTAGTTGTAATTTTTCACCGTCATAACTATTATCCCCCGTATTTTTCCAATCAATAGTAGTATCTAACCCTTCCAACTCTTCGTCGGCCAAGGTATGCATATTCTTTTTTGTAATCTTAGATGCCGGAACCCTATATGCTAATTCTGTTTTAGGCTTATCCATACCATCTTGAATAGGTTTAAAAAAGAAAGGATAATTATTAGATATAGGAACTACTTTATCGGTAAACATTTTCTTCGCATCCGACCCTGTTTTAGATAGAATACCTATACGGGCATCCTTAGTTATAGTAGCTTTATTTACCCCTTCACATGAACTCATAAATGAAAATCCTGAACGTCTTATTTTTAGATAACACATACCAAAGCTTCTTTTATCTGCCTTACATGCTTCCCAAAAAATATAAAAGATTCTATTAGCCTCTCTAAAATCAGGATTTCCTACATCAATTTTAGTCCATTGTAAATACATATAATGAGTCCCTGTAATATATGTAGGAGTGCCATTATTCATAAACCAATAACCTTGTTCTCTTCTGTCAAACTCTGTTTCAATATACTCAACCCATTGAGCCTTAAATACATCTGAAGTTTCATGCCATTGAAAGATAGATTTAATACGACTTAATATTTTTGGTAGAGTGGAAGGCTGCCAATATTGTTCTTCTTTTTTATTAGATCTTTTAAAAACTAAAGAAGGGGATTTAGGTAATCCAATATTTAATCCATTTATATTATATATTTCTCCTAATGTACCGTCGTGAGATATAATAACTATATCATACTTTTCGTTATAACCATACAACCAAGTCCTACCTCTATTTTTATTAGTGATAACTGACTTAGGCACAATATTGTGCATAACTTTATGTAGACTATTTTGATCGTGACTCTGCAAAACCTTTAGGTGTATTGTTTTTATTTTCAGCTACTTTACCGTCCAGCATAGCTCTTTCTTCTTCTATTCGTTTAAGTATTTCAAAGGCATCAAAAATTGCTAATTTTTTAGTAGCAGCTGCATTTTTTAATCTATCTGCAGCTAATTCATCTTCACTGTCAAACTTAATAATATCTTCTTTAGCTACTTTTACTAATTGCTTTACAGCCTTCTCAGCTGCCAGTATTATATTTTCTTTAAGACCTCTTATATCCATTTAATTTTTTTTAATTTTATAAAATATTACATATACTTCCCTTCCTTCTTTCCAGGATTTATTAGGATATTTACTATGAAAATAATTTGCTGGATAAGATACTAATCTATTTTGTTCATAACCAGCAACAGATACTAATCTCCACATATTTAAATCTTCAGAATCAACCCTTATCATACGATCATATTCCTCATTAGTTATATGAGTTGGTAAATTTTTACCATATACTTCATGTTCCCAAAAGGCTGTTCCATGAAGCTCTTCTCTTTCTCTATGGGACATGTACAGTACTGCGGCTCTATCCGGTTTTTGACCATCTATATTTAAATCGGAATGTATACGCCAATTAGAATCTAAAGAATCGGTAGATACTCTAAAGAAACTTAGTATATTTTCTAAAGGCCTTCCCTCTATCATCGCTAATTTTCTTAATACATAATCATCAAATGTAGTGGGAGATTCTTGCACATAAAAGTTTTTTTCACCTACAGTATGTTTTATAAACTCTCCTTTTTTTAAATAGTTAGATGCTATCTTAAATAAATCTTTATCTATAAAGTCATCTACTATATGTATCATGCGATCATAGTTATATTATCAGTAAACATACGGTATAATTTTTCTTCTTCTATAATAAAAGGATATTCACTTCCAGGAATAAAAGATACTTCATCCCCCTCTTTTACACCTAAATCTAATAATTCCTCATTAATATATTTTACTACCCCAAATAGAGGTTCCTCTCCACCAGGCTTAAAGATATAAGAATCTTTTATATCTACAGGTTTTATAAAACAATACTTTCCCCAAGCCTTCCATTTGTCTTTATGTTTATACATAAAAAACTGATCATTGTCTACTAAGAATAAATTTTCTTTTAAATAACTCCTCCCGCTTTTTCTTCTCCCCTTCATGTCATTATAAAATTTAAACACATTATGATGAACTAATAAAATATCTCCCTTTACAATAGGACCTTTATAATTAATAGGAGTTTCTATAACTGTAGCAAATCGATTAGAAGAAGTGTGATCTTCTTCAGATACACTGGTAATAAACTTAACATCACCTATTTGTTTTAGATTATCATATCTCCTGTTGTCTACTGGAGTTACAATAAAGCAATATGGAGATCTCATTAAAAGTTTATATTATATTCTACAGATATAGGTAATGTGTCAATAAACTCTTTCCACATATATACCTTTTCCTCTTTTTCAATCCATATTTTATATGAATTTTTTGCTTGTTGAATAAGATGAATAGTGTGCGACCCTCCTAAAACTGGCTGGCCTACTATATAATGCATCGCTCCTGACTTATAGTCAGCACCGATTGATATTTTTCTAATGTCCATTTCATTTTATTTTTATTTAATTTTTTATTATATTATATACAGACCTATATCTCCTGCAAACCCAAACCCGTTATCAGTAGCAAGATCAATAGTTCCGGTAAAGGCAATTTGGATATATATATTAGAATCTCCCTGAATAGTTCTATCTGCAGTAGAGGCCCCTGATAAATCCACCGTATAACAATCTATTGATCTTGTGGTTGTAAACGTACTAATTTTTTTCTCTCCTATTATTATTGCGTTACTAAAAGTCGCACCACAAGAGTCTGATTTAATTATTTGGATTCTGATATCCTGTATACCTGGCGCAACCTGAAATAGCGGCGGAGTTCCTGATATTGCTATATCTGCTTGTTCAAGATAACCTTCCCATGTAGAAGAACCCTGCTTTAAAGGCGCTTTAAATATATGTGAATTACTGGCTCCTTCCAACCCTTTCACCTGGCCGGTTGATTGTGTTCCTGCCACATTAACTATATAGTATGGGAAAGTCAGATCATCCACTTGAGCACTATAATTAACAAGCTGAAAAGAAGTTGAACCAGGTGAATTACTTGGTATTTGATTAGGTGGAGTCCCATTGTTCCATATTCGTGGGGCATATGTAAATACTGGGTTAACCATTGTTCCAGTTGTTCCAAACCTGTTTTGTAGCATCCACGAAGCCCATGTAAAATTACGGGTAGGATGGAGGCCAAGAGCTTTTCCTGTTCCTGAAGCCTCAACGGTTACAGCCCCCGTACTTCCACTTAAACTTATCCCTGGTCCAGCGATAAGTGACGTAACTCCTGTATTAGATATGGTTACTGAGTCTCCTGCTGAATTGGACACTGTAGATATTCCAGTTCCCGCTAAAAGTGATAAGGTGTCGCTCTGTGTTATATTAACTGTAGTTCCTGTACTACCTTGTACATCAAAGTTAGTAGCTGATCCTGTAGAACTATCAATAGTATAAGTGTTAAGAGTAGTATCATAGGATACCGTAGTTCCCCCTGTTCCTGCTACTTTTACACTACTGGTAGGGAATCCATTCTCCTCAAGTTTTATAAAGGTATTAGTGTTTCCTGTATTAGAAGTCCCACCACTTAGAGTATAAATATTACCCGTTGGTGTAGCCCACTGTCCAGCTCCATTGTAGAATGTAGTGGCACTTGGTGTCCCACCATTATTTATTAATCCAATTTCTAATTCAGTACTTGGAATTGTAGCAGTTTTTATTCCTGCACCCCCAGCTGTTACCAATCCTACAAATTTAAGAGTAGCCGCATTATTAATAGTCCAAGGAGGAGACGTGTTTACATCTGCATCAGCAATCCAGCCTGACCATTGCGATGGTATAATTGGGAAGGTTTCTAATATTCCAGAACCATTTATATATTGTGATGCACCTTTACCTTGCGCTTCAAGATCTAAAGCTGGATTTATAGCTGTTCCTCCTACTGATGCTATAAATGCCGGAGCTCCAGAAAGTCCTGTTAGTGGACCTGGGGTAGTATAAGTTAAATCAACTGTATCTACTTGACCTGCAGCTGCTGGCCAGGTTACTGTATCAGTTTCAATATCTGTTACATGACCATAAGCATCCATTGTAAGAGCGGATACTAAGTCTACTTGGCCTCCATGCCCTGGAGATGAAGCTGCTGCAGTGGCAGTTGTAGTTACAGTATTATGTGAAATTTGAACATTATTGGTTGCTTTAGTGCTGACATCTATAAGATTAAATCCATCAAAATTAATTTGATTGTTGGTGTTATTTACTGTTTCCGTTGTACTACCTGCACCTGTACCAAGCATAGTAAATGATGTAAGACCTGAAGAAGCCGCGGCATTTAAAGTAATTGTACCTGTAGCCGCATCTACACTTAGACTCAGATTACTTCCTGCTTCTAACTTAAGTACATCAGTAGATCCGGAACTTGGCACTAAATTTATATTAGCAAAATTCGTAGCCCCCGCGGTAGTAGTAAGGTCATAAGTTGTATTGTCAATAGTAGGGAAAGCTTGTAAAGATCCCGTTCCATCTATATATTGACCTATTTTTCCGGCTCCCGTAAATGTTACTACTGGAGCTGTAGTTGGATTAGAAATTCCAATCACAAATGCTGGGTCTCCAGGAACAGCATTTCCACCCGCATCGGAATAAGTCATATTGAAATTAGTTACTGTTCCGGTATTGATAGACGAAATGGTAACCTCATCTGTTGTCCCTCCTGTGGCCAATGTTATACCCAGTCCAGCTAATAATTTTACTTTATCAACACTTCCCACTGAAGGTGTTAATTGTAAATCTACATTAGACCCAACTTGTAAAGCATCATATGTATATGTAGTATTGTCAATTGTAGGGAAAGTTTGTAAAGAACCTGTTCCGTCAATATATTGGGCAGTCGTTCCTGCTCCAGCCAATGTTAATGTTCCTGAAATTGTTACCGGAGAATTAGTAACTGTAAATGCAGATGGTGCTGCTAAACCTACACTGGTTACAGTTCCTCCAACTGCTGGCAACTCAAGAGTAGTAGTTGTTACTTGATCCACATGCCCTTGAGCCGTTGAGGTGAATGCTGTTATTACATCTATTGTTCCTCCCGACCCTGGAGCAACTGTTCCTCCAGAAGTATTAGTTCTTGTAACGTTGTCATGGTTAAGAGTTACTGTGTTAGTGGATGATGCAACTGAAGAGATTACAGTTCCTCCTAATATATTCATATCAGGATTAGTAGTGTCTACGGTTTGTTGAGGACCGCTATCTCCATCTAAGGTGAATGAACTTAATCCTGTTGTAGCATTAGCAGCAAGCGTAATTTTATTTCCCGCTACACTTAAACTCATGTTAGCTCCAGCTTCTAATTCAAATTGAGAGCTTACTCCTGATCCTGATCCTGAATGTGTTAAGTCAATATCTGCAATATTAGTTACCCCTGAAAAAGCAGTACTAATAGTGTATTCATTTGCTACAGCCATAGTAGGGAAAGTCACTAAATTCCCTTCTCCATTTATATATTGAGAAGAAGTCCCTAACCATGTCATAGCAAGATCTGGAGTAGTAGTCGAGTTAGTTACTATTTCAGTAAGTGCGTTACCACCAATACTTGCAGTAAAATTCTGAACTGTTCCTGTTCCGGACGCTACTATTGTTATCACTCCCGAACTATCGGTTATAGAAGTAATACCTGTCCCTCCCACTAAACTTATTTGAGAAGCAGAAACCCCATTTAAATCTAAATCTATATCTACCTGTACTGGACCATTTTGTGTTGTATCTAAAGTATATACTGGAGTAGCTGGTATATTTGGGAATGTAGCTAATTTACCTTCACCAGTAACATATTGTGAAGAAGTTCCACCTCCTATTAATTGTAAATTTCCTGACCCTCCAATAGGACTACTTGCTACAGTAAATGCTGGCGCTCCTGCTACAGCCGACCCTCCTGTAGTTAGATATTGTAATCCTACCGATGAAACAAATGAAGGCCATGTAATAGTATCTATAGCTGCTGCTGTTATGTGTCCTTCGGTAGTTGAAGTGATTGCTGTTACTATAGGAATTACAGTACCTGCAGTTGGGGTTTGAGAAGTAGGCACATCAGTTCTTGAAACCGCATCATGATTTAAAGTAACGGTATTCGTAGCTGACGCTACAGAAGAAATTACCGAACCTCCCAAAATATTCATGTCTGGGTTAGTGTTATCTATCGTCTGTTGAGGACCACTATCACCATCTAAAGTAAATGATGTAAGTCCTGAAGAAGCTGCAGCGGCAATACTTAATTCAGTAGCACTAATTCGTGTTACCGTAACATTAGCTCCACCTGTTATAGTAACATCATCATTTGTACTATCACTACCTGCTAATCTAATAGCTGTAGTTGCTGATGGGACACTTAAATCATATGTTGTGTTTGCAAGAGTAGATATATTAATTAAATCCCCCGCTCCATTTACATATTGTGAAGCCGATCCTGCCCATGCAAGAGTCAAGTCTGGAGTAGTAGTTGGATTAGTAACAGATTCTGTAAGTGCAGTACCATTAATTTGAGCGCTAAATGAAGTTACTCCTCCAATTGCTGTTGTAAGTTGAGATAGAGTTATGTGATAAACGCTATTAGGCCCAACAGTAGCTGAGCTAAGAAGAATACTATCACTCAAAGTAATTGGTAGAGCGGATCCATTTATAGCTGATAATACTACATTATCTGAGCCTATATAATCTACATCTATTGTCCCCGTATTAGTTATAGGACCTCCTGTTAATCCTAATCCTGTATTAATAGTAGTTACTCCGGATGATGCTGGTAATGTTATTGTTTTAGTGTTTACATCAGTAATATGACCCGTAGTATTTGAAGTCATTGTATCTATAACTGTAAACGTACCACCAAATGCCGGTGAAGCCGCAGAAGTTGTATTTGTTCTATTTGTGGAATCATGATTTAATGTAAGAGTATTTGGTGTACCTCCCACTTGAACAGTAGTTATATAAGTTCCTCCTTCAAATAAATAATCAATTCCATCAGTAACGCTTTGTTTAGATCCTGTTCCAGAATCTGATACTATAAAGAAGTTAGTCATTCCTGCCGCGGTAGCTGCAGAAAAAGTAATTTGATTACTACCATTATCAGATATAGTCATTCCACTTCCAGGGACTAAAGTTACAGTAGTAACAGCACCAAGACTATCTGTTAGGTCTAACTCAGTATTAGATCCATTAACCTGAGAACTCAAAGCATAAGAAACAGGAGCCATACCCTGCGTTATATTTGTAACATGTCCTGTTGAATTAGTTTGTATGCTAACTGGAAATGCATATGTGGCTGCAGTACCAAAGGTATCATGACTAATAGTTAATGTATCTAAAGAGGTAGACTGAGTACTTATTGCTGTATTATCTCCTAAAAACTGCACTAAGGCAGCCTGTGTTATATTTTGTTGTACTCCTGTATCCCCTTCAAACAACCAGTTATTCATCCCGGTTGCTGTATTAGTAATCCACTGTATTTCTCCGGTTGCTGTAACCGACAATATTTGACCGGTAGATCCAATACCATTGTTAGCAATTATATTGGTAGGGGTTATTTGAACACAAGTAATATTTCCTGCTGCACCTAATCCACCCGTATCTGTTAATATAATATTGTTATCTGCAGTATTTCCAACTGCTAAAACTTGTGATAAATTAGGTGTAGCTCCAGGACCTCCACTTGCGGGAGCCCACTCTACCCCTGTTGCTGTTGCTGTTAACACATAACCTACTGTACCACCCGTACCTGTACCGTCGAAAATTGGAACATTAGCTCCTAATATTAATGTACCAGTAACCGCACCTGATCCATCATCCATAATAATATCACCATGGAGATTAATAGTTTGTGTTGCCTCGTTACCTATATCTAATGTCTCTTGTAAAGATTGGTTTGAAATTTGATCATTCCAAAATATACCCGTTGTTAATCCGTTTGGGTCAAAAGGAGTTAGAATTTGTTTACCATTACCTAAACTACCATTAGTATCTTTTATAAAACAGTGATCTAAAAAAATAGTTTCAACTGGAACAGTTGGTGTGCTGAGGGGGTTTGCTTTAAAAGTATTTATCCCTGTCCAGTTATTGTCACCAAGAGAATTTATCCCAGAAGTTGTGTCTAAAACTAAAGGAGAGCTATTAGTCATACTAATACCTGGTCCTCCTGAAGCTATATGCCCAATATTTAAAACGCTTTGTAAAGGAGGTACTGCTGTTCCCGGAACTCCCGTTGACCACTCTAATCCTGTACCCGCTGCGTTTATAGTTAATATTTGTCCCGCTGTTCCTGTATTATCTGAATAATCAGTTATTGTTGCTCCTGTGTAAAACTTTATTGTAGAGGTAGAGGAAAGATTAATTTTAGACCCAGCATTAACATTAATGTCTGACCCTATTCCTGTTATATTAAAATCTGTTCCACCGCTTAAAGCTAACTCCTGTCCCACACCCTGCATTTTCATAGATAAAGTGGTGATATCACCAGCAGCTAAAGTATCTTGTATATTACAACAAATACTACCCCCTGAAGGAGTGGACCAGGTTGCACTTCCAGATGGACCTCCTGAAGTTAATACTTGACCTAAAAGTCCTGGTGATCCATTAATGTGATACTGATCAGCATTCATGTATCCTCCAAAAGCATTAATATTTCCTGTAAGAAGAATATCTTTTCCTGTAGCAACATTATCTACATCTAAAACAGATTGCAATCCTTGTAATATTGCAGCACCTCCTGAGAGATCGCTTACTAAAAATGTGACCGTTTTATTATTGTCACTAACATCAGTTGCTATTAGTAAGTCATCCGCTGCGGGTTTTACCGTAGGGTATACTCTTATATTTTCAATTTTTGCCATATCTTCTTTATATTGATACTAATCTATACTGTATATTTAGTGTTAACGAGCTGTCTCCTTGAGAAGGATTAGAAAATTGGTTTCCTCCCCATAAAACTAAAGGCTCGTTTGGAGTAATAGGAGAAATAACTCCACTACCACTACCCATTGAACTATCAGCTGCCGAGTTTAGAACTGATACTGTAATACCACTATAAAAAGTAGCAGGTCCACCTATTCCCCCTGCCGATGGTGTGGTAATAAGTACAGCATCATTAGTTCCAAAATCATATACAGTAGTGCCAAAGTTTAATTTAGAAACTATAGTTATAGGAACAATATATTTACCCGCCACCGCTGGGATGAGGGTAAACATATTAGTTGCTATTAAACCAAGATAAGAAGAACTAACCGTTACTTCTTTTTCATAAATATTAATAGACGAAGACATACTACCCACCTTACAATTCTTAGTTGCATTATCATCCTCAATATCGGTAATTAAAAAATAATCATCTACATTTGGAACTGCTTTTATAGGATATACCGTAGTATTCTCAATCTTTGCCATTAATTTTTATTTATCTTTAGCGTCCTTTTTTGGTTCTTCTTCTTCTTTCTTTTCAGTAACCTCACCTGTTTCTAAATTAATAACAGAATCTTTACCGTACTTCTCTGTTAGAGAACCTTCCAATACGCTAAACTCTTTTTTAATTTCTTCTACCTTCATACATAAAGTATGCTCTTGTAGTGTTAAATCTCCTAACTGAGTTTTAATCGTATTAAACTCTCCTGTTAATTTTTTAAGATTTTCTAATTCTTCGGTCGTGATTTTTTTCTCCATTTTTTTATTTTATTTAAATTAATATTAATGCAAAGATAATAAAACTTATGTAATAAGTTTTGTTTATATATAAGATAAGCTTTCCAATAAAATCTTAGGTACGTTATACCCAAAAGAAAGTAATATACGAGGAACATTACCTTTTGTTTTAACCGTAGAATGTTCATATTTACCAGCTACACATATCCATGATTCATGTTTTTTAATAGGGATCGTAATATCTACTCCCTCCTTTTTAATTATAGGGGATCCTCCTTTCTCAGGTTTGCTTAATAATACATTTAACCGGGTAGTATATTCATTATGATTATCAGTAGTGTCAGTGTGCCACTGGCATTTATACCCTTCTTCCATATATACCAGCATAATACCTGAGTCCGAATATTTTTTAACAGGTATCTTATACTTATTTATTAATTCCTCCTCAATAAAAGTAAGTTCCTTATAAGGAAAGTCCTGTTCTGTTAATATGGTTTTTTGTTTAAGGGATTGTAAATCTCGAATACCGAAGACTACTCCTCGATGCCCCTTTGGTTTAGTATTGGGTTGTTTTTTTATAAAATCTAAGTTTTCAATTAACCAAGATCTTATAACCTCCCCATACTCACTGGTTATCATTTCTTTATCTTTTCAAAAGATCTGCCTCCAAAATACGCTCCAATAACTGTAATAAGAACCATTTGTAATAAGTCGGTCCACTTGTCTTCTACCTGAAAGTTTATAGCGCCAGCGTCAATAAAGATTAATGCCATAGTACATAAAACTAAAAATATTAATACCATAGGTCTTACATTTTTACTTAGCCAGGAATCGCTGGTCATATCACTTCTCCATCTTTCAGTTACATTCTTTTGGATTTCTGCCTCTGCTTCAATAAAAATTTTCTCCATTTCCATTTCAAAAGCAGCCTTCTCTTCTTTTGTTTGAATAAATCTATCAGCAATTCCTGCCACTTTACCAGCTACATCTAACGCTCCTTTTCCAAATATCTTAGTCCATATACTCATGATTGTTTTCTTATGTATTCTAATATAATATCTATTTTCTTTTTCAGCTCTTCCATGTTATCTGCAGCTCTTTCATGATGACGTGAGAATTGATTCTTTACTTCATATAAGCTAAAAACTAAAAATCTATATAAAGCATATAATGCCCCTAATAATAACACTAAAGGTAATCCGTATCCTTCTATTAATTGTAGTATTTCACTCATTATCTTTTTGATTTTTTTCCTACACACTTCCATCTCTTACGAGATAAATTGTTTGGAGTATTAGGATCGTTTCTTTTACCTATAGGTAGTCCCATTTTTATTCCATAACTTCTGGCACAATAAGCATCCCCTTTTGACGTTCCTGGTTTAACTCTTGGGCCACCCCCTTTAGCTTTTCCTGCCTGACCATAGCTAACCTTCTTGCCACTGGCAGTAATTTTTACTTTTGCTTTTCCTTTTCTTGGCGTTGCCATTACTTCTTTTTAGGAGTGTGAGTATATCCTTTTTTCTTTAAAGCTAAATGACTCTTCATTGTCTTAGCAACCTTTTTTATTCCAGTCTTACTATACATATTATGTGCTTTAAATTTCTTAGCCATTATTTCTTTTTCTTTGGTAATGATTTAACTTTTCCATTTTCAGTTCTTGCGTATCTGTGAGTTTTAGTTTCCATACTTGGAATTAATGTACCGCAGTATTTTCCTTTACCGTACTCCCAGCATACTTTTTTTCCTGTTCTTCCTTTTTTTGCCATTATGCGTATAACCAAATTGCGTCAGACTTAGATGGATCGGCATCTACATGTATGAAGGTTTTTGAAATACCTAAACGAGTAAACCCGACATTAACTAATGATCTGACTATTATAGATCTCTTTTCTGAATTACCACACGCAATATCAGCAGCAAATCCTTTTAAGTGTGAACTATTAGGACTTGCTTGATATCCTCTTTTTTGTAAATCTTTATTGTAAGCTTCTGTTCTGAATCCGGATGTTATCTTAAAAGGTATTTGCGCTTCTTCGCGAGCAAAGTCTAACATCTCTAAAAAGTCATTCCTCATATTCTTACCCGAACCAACCTCATCCGGAGAGTCAAACTCGTTGCGGGTAAAATATTTCATAATTACTTCTTTTTCTTAATAAACTTGTAAATAGTAAAGCCAATTGCCAGTGAAAGCGAAACAAACTGAAGTATTTCGTTAGCCTGCATTAATGTTAAACCTAAAGCTCCGCCGTTAGCGGCTACTACTTCTACTGTGTCTTTCATATCTATGCTCATTGTTTAATAATCTAAGGTGGATGTTTCTATATAAACTACCTCTCCTAAGTTTGTTGTTGTTTGTGTCCAATTCATAACTGCAAATATAAGAATTTATTTTATTATGATGTCATGTAATTATATGCAGCCTTAACCGCTTTAACTCCCTTATTTAATGGTATTAAATCTACCATAGTTTTAGGTGTAACTGCGGAGGCTATTTTCTTCCCTATATTACCCTCGCCAAACTTTTTCGTTTTATTGAAATTGTACTTACGCTTTTCATTCTTTTTGTTGTTGCGATGTTTCTTATTGGTCTTATTATTTCCGTTAGTATCTGGCATAGTTCTATTCTTTTACCCAACCATTAGAAGGGTCGTCTACAATCGCTTCTAATTCCGCTGAAGTATATATTGTTTTTCCCTCTACTATTGATGGAGGGTTTTCATCTAAAAAACTTATAAAAAACTTTGTCTCATTAAGATTTTTTGCTACTGTCTCTTTATTGTCTTGAAATACTTGCATTCCTACCATCTTATAATGCTTGTAAGGAACATTTTCTAAATCGTCTATATTTAAAATGCAACACAACATTATGGTACGTTTGTTATTATGTTAGCTGAAGTCATACCGGTCATAGTTGCATTTATAGATCCTCTACTATCTAAAATAGTAGGATAAGTAGCGGGCCCTGTAGGGTCTCCCATTCTCCACCAATGTTGTAGATTAGCCGCCATAGAGGAGCTGGATAGATCAATAGGACTGCCTGCGTTATAAAGTTCTATGCACTCAGAATCTGTAAGATATTTATTCCAGATAGAAAACTCATCTAAAGCCCCATCCCAATAGCCCCCCGCAGCATTTTTCCCTATGAAAGAAGTTCCCGTTATATTATTTTGATTCCAGGTAGCATTACTTTTTGAATCTGAATTTGTACCATTAATAACAAATCGAGCATTGGCAGCGGTTCCAGCATTTCCATCATAGCTGTATATAACATTATACCATGTTTGTGCAGCCAAAGAAAAAGAAGTATTATCTGTCCAAGCACCAGATACATTAAGAAGGTTAGTGGAAGATTTATAAAACAGTACAAATCTATCAGCAGGAGAAGAGCTTCCTCCGGAATTAATATCACATATCCTTCGGTTTGAAACTGGTATATTATTCATGTATATCCATACAGAGATCGTCCAAGCCCCTTCTCCCGAAGTTCCTAATAAAGGAGTAGAGGATAGCGCAAGAAATTGGGATGAGGATGGAATAAAATTCATAGCGTACTCATTACTAAAGGATGATCCTCCGCCTCCACCTGGAACTCCAGGTTTCAGATCGTACACTTGACCCGCTATGCCGACTCCAATTCCTGTAGACATATTACCAGAGTGCTACAATGTCCGTAGCTGTTGTGTCCGTTATACTTACTCTTAGTGATTGAATAGGTAAAAATGCTCCTGCCGCTATTCCTTTAAAAAGAATCGACTTAATATTGACAGTTCCATTTTTTTGCGCTAATTGAATACCTATATTTCCCGCACCTCCTACAAATAAAATACATCCATTAGTAGCTTCTCTGTATATAACGTAAGCGTCAGCAGCTGTACCGGCATCCGAAGGTGAGAGTCCTATATTTGTAGAACTAACTATCGAACTTACATAATATGCTTTTTTTGCTGCAGTATTATATACAATATCACCTACTTGCACTGTAGTTTTAAAATCGATACCTGTGTCTGATAATTCTCCAGCAGTAGAAAAATCTCCATTCCCAGCTAACACCTCAGTGTCAGGGTTAGGGATTCTAACGCTGTTGCTTGGTATAACTGCTAATCCGTTGCTTACTTGTAATTTTTGATATGCCATAATATTTTTATTTATTATAAGGAAACACTCTATTTAAAGCGTCTCTTCTATTGTTACATCCGCAATCTTTACCAGTTGCTCTTGCTACCGTATTCACTGCTTTTTTTATTCCTGTTGCTTTAGTGAATTTCTCCACAGTATCCCCAAAGCCTCTTGATTTAATTTGATTTACTGGAGTTCTTTTCATTTATTTTTTACACGTGCAAAGTTTATTAGGACATGAATCAACATTAAACATAATTTTAGCCATTACCCAATTCCATCCACATTTTATTTTACATAATAATTTAGACATATTATTTTGTTTTACATCCAAAGTTGTTAGCATAGTTCGCCATCTTAACTACCTTGTCAGAATATTTTTTTGTATTCTTCATGACAGCAGAAGCCCCACTACACGCATCTTTAAATCCGTTATTTTTAGCCCACTTAGTAAAAGCTCCCTGACGAGATTCTTTTATTTCCGGAAAAGCACCTTTTTTCGTTCTTCCTTTTGCAGCCATTATTTTTTAATGTGCTTAGATAAGTGAGACTTTACATTGTTAATTTTTTCATAAGACATATTGTGATCTCCACCATATGCATGACCATAGATTTTTTTAGACATTGCTTTAGACTCATCTCTACGATCTTTCATAGATTGCGAGTGCTTGCCTTTGTGCTTGTTTCCTAAAGACTCATCAAGTCTTGAATTGTAACCTTGCTTTTTCATGTTTTTAAATTTTATATGTTAATCCTATTCTAAAGATTCCTTCAATATCTGAATCTATTTCTTTTATATAGTATGGCTCAATATATAATTCTTTCCATAAAGGTAAAGAATATCCTACTCCTATACTTAAACTGTGAGTAGAATCTGTAGCCATTGTTCCTAAAACATAAGCGTTTTCTGTAAGTGAATATCTTCCAAATACATCATAATCATCTCCACTTTTTACCATTCCTATTACTACATCTTCATACATGTAGCCAATTCCTAATTCATCTGTTACGTTTTTCATCTCCCAGCTTTCACCCTCTTCAGGCATGTTAACTGTTGTTGTTACCATGTATTGTGCCGAAGCAGCTAATGATAACATTGCGATTCCCATTGTAAGTAAATATTTTTTCATTTGTTTTTTTTTGGTTATTAAGTTGCAAAGATACTAATAATTATTTATTAGTTCCAGGACATATCGAATATGCTTCGTGATTTTCCGCTTATTCTATTTTTAAGTCTTTTTATCCTATTATTAATTCTGTTTGTCCCTTTACCCTCTTCGCTTCTTTTCTTTTTTTTATATTGAAGACGGTTTAGCTTCTTATTTTGTTTAATCTCCCTTTCTACATTTAAAGATGTAGGTCTTTTTAATTTTACTTTTTTCTTTTTTGAACCTGGCCCTTTTTCGTTTGACATCTTAATATTTTTTAGAAGATACTGTTTTCTTTTCCATACCGTAGTTAGGGTTGTATTTAATCTTTCCTTTATTCATTTTTGAAAAAGAATGAGCTTGAGCTTTTCCTACTGCATTGTATGGGAAGACTCTTTTTTTTCCGTTAGGTAATTTTACTGTTGGCATAATTTTATTACTTTTGTTCTTGCAAAGATACAAATTTAATTTAATGGCTAATATAGTAAGAAAGAACTACGATAGGATACAACCCTCTCATGATTACATGAAGTATTGGCGGGTAATAAGGTATTGGGCAAAAGCTAAATATAAGATAGGAACTCCAGATATAGACATGTTATTCTTCCTTTATAGCGAACAAATATTCAATAAAAGCAAGTTTAAAGAGTTTGAAGAGTGCATGTCTTGGGATGAGCCCAGGTTTCATAGACTACTAAAAGAAGGGTGGATACATATTTGGCGTAAACGTCAGGGCAAAGAAACAACCTTATACGAACTTTCTTATCAAGGAAAGCGTTTAGTTAATACCTTATATAAAAAATTAAACGGCGAAGAAATAGGAGAAGGCCCTCAAGCCAATCCATTATTTAGACACGATGCTTCTTACATGGATAAGGTTTATCGGAATATGATTATAGAAATGAATCAGTTTATAAGACAACAACGACATCTCTCTCAGTAATCACTGTGTAAGGATTATCTTCAATTAACATATCGTGTCCTGACGCCTTATCATAATAAATAATATCACCTTGGCTTATAACAGATACATCTGTCCCTGGTTTTATTACTTCCCCTTTACGATATCTAAAGTCTGAAACGTCTTGAGCTGAAAGTAAAAGGCCTGAATCTGTTTTTAACTCTTCTTTAATTTCTTTTATTACTATGTATTTACCTATTGGCTTCATAAATTTTTACTTTAATTTTAGTATTTAAAGGATATAATGCTTTTAATATTCGTATCCTATGATTCCCATCTACCACATGATATGGCACTCTGGTATATTTTTTTTTATCTTTTGCGGATGTAAAATAAACTCCTAAATCAGACTTGTAGGGGTGAATCCCATTTACATCGTCATAGGGGCTTACGGAAATAATAAACTGCATCCCGTATTCATCTATATCTGCTAATAATGATGACCATTTATATTCTCTGTCAGTTTTTATAAGCTCTTCTAAAGTTCTATGATCATACTGTCCTATTATTTTATCTAATGAAAGTGTCTTTTGTTTAAGGAAAGGACTACGATGTTTCCAAACCGGATAGTTAGTTAAAACTAATAAAGGGGAAAGAAGTATCTGTAGTAACTTTTTTAGAGTAAACCGAGAATCCTTCCGATCATAAGTTTTAAAAATCATTAACCTTTTCATTCAATGCTTTTAAATTATGTTCTATTTTATTATTATCAGTTTTTACACCAAACAACCAAGCTATCAATCTTATCATTACTATGCTCTTTTGTGTGTAACAATAGCATTGGTAGTAAGTATAGTGGTAGCAACACTAATAGCATTTAATAATGCTTCTTTAGTAACTTTAGCTGGGTCCACTATACCCATCTCTATCATATCACCGTATTCTTTAGATACTACATCATACCCTTGAGTGTTCTCAACATCTAATGGGGCATTATCAGCATCTCCTATCATCTCAGGAGTATATATATCTTTCATTATTTCTTTATCCTCTAAGCCGGCATTTTTTAATATCTGACGAAGGGGAGCTTTTAATGCCTCTCTCATTATCATCTCCGCCACTTGTTCCTCATATAGCACCTCGTTTTCATCATCTCCAAAACACTCACATCCAAAATGACGAGAAAAATCATATAATAATAATCCTCCGCCTGGAACTATTCCTTCCTGTAGTGCGGAACGCACTGCACAGACAGAGTCATCGACTCTGTCAAATTTTTCTTTTTGCTCTATATCAGATGTTGCTCCTACGTATATACATCCTATCCCTCCAACTAATGAAGCTATTCTTTCATTCACAAAGTCACGCTCATGTTTTGCTGTTAAAAGTTCTTGTTGTTCTCGTAGCTCCGCTACTCTTTTAGATGTTTCCTCAGATATATCTCCGTCTTTTATAATAACAGATGATTGTTTGCCTATAATAATTTTATCAGCATAACCAAGATCAGCCATAGTAATAATAGATAAATCATCTCCTGTTTTCTCTGAAAAATATTTAGCTCCAGTTGCAAAAGCAATATCCTGCATCAACTCATGAGTCTTATACCCAAATGATGGAGGCATGATATTACAAAACTTTAATCCATTACGCTGCACGTTAGCCGCCAATGTATTTATTACGTTACCTGAACATGTTCCAATAACTAAAAGTTTCTCTCCTGCATTAATAATAGGCTTAAGGATGTTTTCAATTTGAAGTATATTATTAATTTCAGTATCACATACTAATATTTTAACATTCTCCATAATACACTCATCCTTTCTTTGGTCATTAACAAACATTGGAGATGTCCACCCTCTATCAATTCTTATACCATTTGTAATTTGAGAATATGTTTTATCTGTTTGAGATCTTTCAACTGTAACTATACCGTCTTTACCTACCTGCTTATATGCATCAGCAATAATTTTTCCTAACTCCGAATCGTTATTAGCTGATATACAAGCAATGTTTTCTAACATATCATCAGTAACCTTAATAGACCTTTTTTTAATATTATCAAGTATAACCTCAGAGTCATTACGCATAAAATTAACAACCTCAAATATATTGTTCTCTGGTTTTATCCACTCCATACCAGCTTTAACTATTGCCTCAGTCAAAACAATAGCAGTGGTCGTGCCATCTCCAGCTACATTAGCAGTCTTCTCAGAGGCCTGCCTTACCATTCTCACCGCCAGATTTTCAATTGGATCATCAAGAGAAATAGACTTAGCTACAGTCACCCCATCCTTAGTTACGGTTAACCCTTGAGTGTGATCCGATGATTCTATAATTACTGTGTGGCCTCTGGGGCCAAGTGTAGTCTTAACTGCTTTTGAAATTTTAGAGATTCCTGATATAAGTTTTTCTCTTGCCTGTTCATCAAAGGACAGGTCTTTTGGAATGTATCCTTGGTCTTGCATTTTGTTTGTTGATTTAAGTTAATTAAAGTATTGCAAAGATAATAAAAAAATATAAATACTTAATGTCATTATGTCAATAAAAACTTTTCTATTTATATATATATATTTACTATTCTTCTTTATACTTTTCTTTATAGAATAAATACTTTATTCTTGTCATCTTGTCATAAATAAATATAATATAATAGAAATCAATTAGTTAGGCTATGACGAGTTTGTTTTTAGGTTATCATGAGTATGATGAGTCTTGTCATATATATATAAAAAAAGAGGCAAACCTAAGTTTAACCTCTCTTTCACAACAGAACAAATGGGAATCTTAAAATTCGTAAATGTCTTTATTATGATCCATTCGCATCTTAGCTCTTTCGATACCATCCGCGATACAATCAACCTTATATTGTTTTTTCATTTGTTTTCTGTACATAGAAGCTTCTTCTATTCCACTCATCCCATCTGGTCTTGAGTTAATTAATCTTCCGTCCTTAACGTAAAGTCCATTTACGTAATCTGATGTTGTGCTTGTTTTCTTTGCCATGGCTGTTTTATTTTTTACAAAGATAATAAAATTTTTTAGATGTCTGGGGGTTGAGGGTTACTATATGTCATACGCACGCATTGCTCGTCAGGAAACGAAAAGTTTTTCCTACCCCCCCCTGCCGATTTTAAAAATTCCCACCCCAACTTTTTGACGTTTTTTTAAGGGCTGTCCTGTCCTGACCTGCTCGGCTCGGCTCGGCTCGGCTCTTGTACGTTTGCCGTTCTCCTTTGCTACTCTTAATGTCTACGATTAGCTGCATACCTTCCCCCAATTCCCAAAGGTAAAGACAAAGAATCTTTGTTAAGGGACAGAGAGACTTCCCTTAGCCACTGCCCCATCCCCAAAATACATAAACAAAACAACAAAGTTATCAACACCCTAAACGATTGATAATCAATACAATTACAAGAGAGAATTATATGTGACAAGAAAATAAACACAAATTGATAGTTGTTATATGAATAATTAAACTATCTTTGCACTATAATTAAACAATTAATAACTTAAAAACACACAATTATGAACAAACAACAAGAAGAATTAGCAATGAGATTAGATTTAAAAACACCATACAAATGGGTAATGGATAATCTAA